>JAEEGL010808974.1_pt1 | contig 58552 bp, 60 predicted proteins | sample 9134231 | NCBI WGS metagenome assembly JAEEGL01 (sample SAMN16246548, study PRJNA631951) | gut metagenome | biome: gut microbiome; feature: rumen; material: fiber-attached | host: Bos | place: Iran: Karaj | collected 2018-10
AAAAATCGGAATGACAGGATTTGAACCTGCGACCCCCGCGTCCCGAACACGGTGCGCTACCAAACTGCGCTACATTCCGATTTTTTATTAAATTTATTTTGGATGTGGCAGCGCACCTACGGTGCTTCCTCTCCGAAAACGATTATCAATCGTTTTCGTCGGCAGAGTCAAACTGCGCTACATTCCGATTTCCTATTAAATTATATATAAAATAATACCACAAAACTGAATAAATCAACATTTTTATTTCAAAATTACTATAAATAGACAATTATTCGGTTTTAATTTATAATACATTATATGTTAGCGTTGTCTGACATATAAAGGTAAAAGATGACAGACGAAAATAACAATATACCTATTGAAAACGAAACCCAATATAAATGCGGTGCAATACAATTCGGAGCTGTTTTGAGAGCCTTTGCCGCCAACATCGGTATTGCAGCAATCAAACTTATCGGTTGGTGGTTCACCAAAAGTTCCGCAATGCTTGCTGAAAGTATTCACTCCGGTGTTGATTCTTTCAACAGCATTTGTCTGTTAATAGGTTTAAAAAGAGGTACACGTCCTGCCGACGAAGAACATCCATACGGTTACGGTCTAGAGACAAACATTTGGACTGTTCTTGCAAGCATTCTTATGCTTTTAGGTGCTTTTGTTGCATTTTGGGGTGCTTTTGAAAAGATTTTCTTCAACACTCACAGCGAAGATTTAATTAACAACTATAACATTTTGGCAATCATCCTGTTAACAAGTGCCTGCTTTGAATGTTGGGCACTTAACAGTGCGGCAAAAGCCGTTTTAAAAGAAAGCGAAATTGAAAGAACTAATTTCATCGTTGACTATCTTAAATCAATTAAATATGTCCACAAAATTACAACACCGACAACAAAATTTGTATGGTATGAAGATACAATTGCCGTAACAGGTGTTTTAATTGCTTTTGCAGCGGTTACAATTGCGAAATTTATTACAGGTCCTGAATTAGCACATATCCCCGACGGAATTGCCTCAATGATAATCGCCTGTATGCTTATATTTATGGCAATTTATATGTTCAAAAACAACATAAACCTTTTAACAGGTCAATCTGCAGAACCTCATACAGAACAAGTCATAAGAAGAATTGCGAACTCTCTGCATGGAATTGAAAAAGTCAATGAACTTAAGACAATTGATATGGGAACATCAGGAATCCTTGTAAACATAACTATTGAGGTTGACCCCAATATTCAGGTTAAAGATGCAGACGACATTGCAGAAATGTTAGAGCGTAAAATCAAAAAATACGTTAAAAATGTTTCTCATGTTTCTGTAGAAGTTGAATCTGACGATGTTGAAGAAAACTGGGAAGATAAGTTCGACAAGATTATTCACGAGGGCGAAAAAATAGATGTTTTAGACAACAACGAAGCAAATATGCTTTCAAACTTCGCTTCTTTTGCTCAAACAGTCGTTGATGAAGTTATGGTACCAAGAAATAAAGTTATTTTCACTGATACTGAAGTAGATTTAAAGACATTAATTGATATAATAATTGACTCGGGACATACAAGAATCCCTGTCTATGAAGATACTGTTGATAATATAATCGGTGTCGTAAATGCAAAAGATGTCCTTAAAACAGTCAGAGACAACGGATTAGATATTGAAAACTTTGATATAAAAACACTTGTCAGGGAAATTTTAATTGTTCCCGAAAACAAGTTTGTCAGCGATATGCTGTCAGACTTTACCTCAACAAAGACTCAGATTGCGGCAGTTGTCGATGAACACGGCGGAACGGCAGGAATTGTCACAATTGAAGATATCATCGAAGAAATTGTCGGTGAAATTTATGATGAATTTGATGAAGCACCTATCCCAGAAATCAAAGTTATTGACGATTACAGCCTCAACATTTCCGCACAAATGCAAATTGAAGATATAAACGAACGTTTTGACCTCGATATTCCCTTAGAGGACTTCCAAACAATCGGAGGTTACGTTTTCGGACTTCTCGGACGTGAACCTGAAGTCAATGATGTTGTTGAAAATAAGAATTTAACATTTAAAGTTCTTGAACTTGACGGACACGTTATTTCAAGAGTTTTAATGACTAAAACAACACCTTTCACAGATAAAGCAAAAGCCGAAGAAGAGAAAAACGACGATGAAACAGTATAGATTCGGTTATGTTGCTATTCTCGGTCGTCCTAATGTCGGTAAATCTACCATATTAAACCGTCTTATAGGTCAAAAAATTGCTATCGCAACAAATAAGGCTCAGACAACGAGAAGAAGAATTAACGGAATTTATACCTCAGATGAAGCCCAAATCGTCTTTGTCGATACCCCAGGTATTCATAAACCCGTTGATGGTTTAGGAGAAGTACTAGTTGATGAAGCAAAATCAGCTCTAAAAGACATTGATTTAGCACTCTTTGTTGTGGACGGTTCAACATCTTCAGGCAGAGGAGACAGATGGATTGTTGATAATGTCATAGGGAAAAATCCCGAAATTCCTATGTTTATTGTCGTTAATAAGTCAGATTTAATTAAAGACGAGCTAAAAAAAGAAGAAAATATTGTTTCATATAAAACACTTTTTGAAAAGAATATTTCTGTATTAAAGATTTCAGCAAAGACAGGAAGAAATTTTGACACTCTGATAAAAAATATAATAAGAAAACTGCCGTCAGGCGAAAAGATGTATGACGAGGAAATTGTGACAGATGAGACAATGAGAAACATCTCTGCAGAGCTAATCAGAGAACAGATTCTGCTCAATACCCATGATGAAATTCCTCATAGCGTCAGGGTTGACATTGTTGAATATAAAGAAAAGGAAAATCTGGATTCAATCAGAGCAAATATTGTCGTTGAACAGGACAGCCAAAAAGCAATCATTATCGGCAAAGGTGGCTCAATGCTTAAAAAAATAGGCACAGAAGCAAGAAAAGAAATCGAGGAAAGTGCAGGAAGAAAAGTTTTTCTTGATTTAAATGTCAAAGTAGAAAAGAACTGGCGTAAAAACTGTAAGGTTGAAAAATTAAAATAAAGTTGATGATTTTTTGACTACCCAGAAAAAATTCTTATATAGAAAATATGTTGAATTTAATGAAAATGTTTAATGAATGCAAACATGATAAAGTAAGCTATTTTGTCAAAGCTTCATATTGTCCCGACTGCGGACAATATATCGAAAACAAATTTTTTATCGTCCGTTGTGCTTGCTGCAATATCAAAAGACTTGGGGTAATCAGGGGAGATAAAATCGTCCCTGAATATGGTTTTTGTCACAACTGCGGCAGTGATAAATATTATGTCGAGGAATTAAGCGGACCAAATTATTTTGATTTAGATTATTTGGTAATAAAAAAAGAAGCAAAAACAATTACTCCATACACTCGCCGCTCAAGCACTCAAGTCTGGGTGGAAACACCAAAACAAAAGCCCAAACTTCTTTTAAGCGTAAAACCACAATAAAAAAGTTCTTCTTAATTAAGAAGAACTTTTTTTATTAAAAAAAGATTATTTTAATAGTTTAATCTTTCTATTAATTCATTAAGAACATCAGTAGCTCTGTAATTCTCAATTTGGCAAGAACCGGAATTTGAATGTCCGCCACCGCCATATTCATTCATTAATTTAGCTAAATCAACATCTGCTGAACGGTTAATTATAGATTTACCAACTGCAAATGTAGTTTTGTCATTACGAGCATTCATACAATAGATAGAGATATTACAATGTGGGAACAAAGTATATATCATAAACCTGTTACCGGCATAAATAATATTTTCATCTCTAAGGTCAACTACAACGACATTCCCTTTAACTTTTGAACAGTTTTTGAGCTGAGTTCTAAAAGATGATTTTTCTCTGTTATACATCTTTATACGTTCAACAATATCTTGTTGTTCCATAATTTGGTCAAGAGTCATAGTTCTTAAGAACTCAACAATTTTATACATTAAAACATAGTTTGAAACGCTGAAATTCTTATATCTGCCAAGGCCAGTACGAGGATCAACCAAGTAATTAAGGAGTACCCAACCTTTAGGATTATTAATATCTTCTTTTGTATATGTTGTTGTATCAGCTCTGTCAACGGCATCGACAAGTTCTTTAAACTTTTCACCGAATTTTTCTTCACCGCCCAAATATTCATAGACCAAACGTGAAGAAGAAGGTGCACTCGGTTCATAGATGAAATTATCATGTGCTTCAGGTGTACGAATCAATTCACTTGTATGATGATCAAAAGCGAGGTAAACATTTTCACAAAATGGAAGTCCTGTTGTAATATGTCTGTCAGTAACTTCAACCAAACCATCCTGAACATCTTGAGGATGGACAAACTGTATCTCATCAATAACACCGGCATCTTCAAGTATAGCAGCACTTGCAAGTCCGTCAAAATTACTTCTTGTTAATAATATATATTTATCGCTATCCACTATCTTGCCTCCATATACATATATAAAATACCAAATTTTGCGCAATTTAGCAACAATTTAAATTTTTAGTGATGAAATTAAATCTTCTATCGCTTTTTCGGTTTGCTCAAGTTCATCAATTCTTGCTTTTGTTTGTTCTACTAATTCGGTAGGAGCATTTGCAACAAATTTAGGATTGTTAACTCGTCCTAGAAGTGATTTTTTCTCCGCTGAAACTTTTTCAAGCTTTTTATTTTGCCTGTCAATTTCTGCATTAATATCAATCAAATCCTTCAAAGGAATAACTATTTTCGAATTTCCGACAATCGCAGAAGCAGCCTGTTTGATGTTTTCAGCTTCTTTTTCGTCAATATATTTGATATTTTCAACTCTTGAAAGACGCTTGATATAAGCTTCAATATCGTTGAAAATTTCTTTTTCTTTACCGTCTGAAATAATCTCAATATTCATCTTTAAAGAAACCGGAATGTTGAATGCTTGACGAACATTTCTCAACGATTTAATTGTTTCAAAAACAAATTCCATTTCTTTTGCTTCAGTATCAAAAACATACTTTTCGGAATATGTCGGGAACTTAGACTTCATAAGGAGTTTTTCTTCTTTATTTAAAGGAAGTTTCTGCCAAATAGCCTCTGTGATATGAGGCATAATCGGGTGAAGAAGTCTCAATGTTTGGTCTAAGACATAGAGCAGGACTCTTTGAGTATTCTGTCTTAATTGTTCATCCTGAAGTTGAATTTTTGCAATCTCTACATACCAATCGCAGTATGAATTCCAGAAAAATTCATAGAGCGTATGAGCAGTTTCTCCTATTCTGTAGTTTTCAATGTTTTCATTAATTTCTTTTGCAGTCTTGTTGAGTTTATCCAAAATCCATTTATCTGCAATCGTTAAACTATCAAAATCAATAGGCTTATTATCGACACCTTCAAGGTTAATCATAACAAATCTTGAAGCATTCCAGATTTTATTTGCAAAGTTTCTGCCGTATTCAAATCTTTCATCACTGATTTTGATATCCTGACCACCATAAGTACACAGAGATGTTAAAGTAAATCTCAAAGCATCACAACCATATTTATCAATAATTCCAACAGGATCAATCGTGTTACCTTTTGATTTTGACATCTTTTGACCTAATTCATCTCTGATTAAACCGTGAATATAAACGGTTGAAAATGGTGCTTTTCCTGAAAATTCATATCCTGCAACAATCATTCTTGCAACCCAGAAAAAGATAATATCAAATCCTGTAACTAAAACGCTTGTGGGATAGAATTTTTTGAAATCTGCACTGTCAGTATTCGGCCAGCCCAACGTTGAAAGAGGCCAAAGACCTGATGAAAACCATGTATCCATAACATCAGAATCCTGAACATAGTTTTCCGGGTCTGGATTTTCTTTTGCAACAACCATTTCGCCAGTAGTTTTATGATAGTATGCGGGAATTTGATGTCCCCACCATAGCTGACGGGAGATACACCAGTCACGAATGTTAGTCATCCAACCAAGATAATTCTTTGTCCATCTTTCGGGAACAAATCTGAGTTCACCTTTATCAATTGCTTCAATTGCAGCTTTTGCAAGCGGTTCCATTTTTACAAACCATTGTTCGGACAATAAAGGCTCAATTGTTGTGTTACATCTCTGACACTTACCTACGTTGTGTTCGATAGGTACAATTCTGACTAATGAATTATTGAGTTTTAATAAACCTACTGTTTTTTCTCTTGCTTCAAATCTGTCGAGCCCCTGTACATCAGGATGAACTTCTTCACAGACTTTCATTTTGCCCTGTTCGTCGATAACCCAAATCGGTTTGAGTCCGTGCTTTTTGCCTACTTCATAGTCATTAGGATCGTGTGCCGGTGTAATTTTTAATGCCCCGGTACCAAAACTCTTATCAACATATTCATCGGCAATAATCGGAATTTCTCTGCCTGTTAAAGGTATACAGACTGTCTTTCCGATTAAATCTTTATACTTATAATCTGTAGGATTAACTGCAATTGCAACGTCACCATAAATTGTTTCAGGTCTTGTTGTTGCAACAACAATTGCACCCGGCTCATTTTTCAAAGGATAGCTGATTTCCCACAAGTTGCTTTTTTCTGTTTCATAATCAGTTTCAATATCTGAAATTGCACTTTGGCATCTCGGACACCAGTTTACAATATAAGCTCCTTTATAGATTAAGCCCTTTTCATAGAGTCTTACAAACACTTCTTTAACAGCATCAGAGCAGCCTTTATCAAGAGTAAATCTTTCTCTTGAGCGGTCAAAAGAAGCACCCAAACGCTTAAACTGGTTTAAGATTGAGCTTTTATGCTCGTTAGCCCAAACCCAAGTGCGTTCAACAAATTTTTCTCTGCCAAGATCAAATCTTGTTTTGCCTTCTGCTCTCAAATTCTTTTCTACAACATTCTGAGTAGCAATTCCTGCGTGGTCAGTACCCGGAACCCAAAGAGTTTCATAACCTGACATTCTGTGATATCTGACAAGAATGTCCTGCAAAGTACCGTCAAGAGCATGTCCCATATGAAGAACACCTGTAACATTCGGTGGAGGAATAACTATTGAATAAGGAGGCTTTTGAGATGAAGAATCAGCTTTAAAAGCATCTTCACTTTCCCATAATCTGTATATTTCATCCTCAGTATTCTTTGCGTCATAAACTGCCGGAATACTCTCAATATCAACTGTTGTCATATCATTTTACCTTTTTGGTTGTGTAAAAACTAATCTCACAAATATTTTAACACAAACAAAAATAATAAAAGATTACATATTAAATATTTAATCAACCAATTTGGAAAATTCAGTATGCTCCTCAAGTGCAAACACTACATCAGGTCTTGGTCTGTTATCTTCACTAAAAACTTTCAGTTTAACTACAACTGTGGAGGTTATATCGTTTCCTAAAGTCAAATATTTATGAGGAGTGTGTTTAAAATCATAATCCAAATTTGAGATAATTGTGGGTTCGAATGTTACCCAGCCATATTTTTCAAACCAAACTTCAACCCAGCTATGATTTTGGGGGTTATCCGAAATAATAATTCCACTTACAACTCTTGCAGGAATACCGTTAGCACGACATAAGGCAACCATAAGCATAGCATAATCGGTACATTTCCCTCTTTGTTTTTTTAACATTCCTTTTGCACCAACTGTTTCACGGTTATCATAATATTTCATATTTTGCTGAACAAAAGAATAAATATTTTTGACAGTCTGAATTTTATCTTCCCCTTTCAACTCCCGAGCCATTGAGACAATGCTCTCATCGTCAGATTCAATATGAAACTCTGGAGAGGTATATTGTTTAACGTCATATTCAGATATTTTTTTTACATAAGGTTTTTCAAAAGCATTTTTTAAATCGTACGATTTAACACCAACAAGACCTGTTATTTCGATTGTTGTTTTTTTATTTGGATTTTTAATTTCAAAAATTGCAATTTTGTTTCCGTTTTTTTGAATAATATCAGTTGGTTTCATCGAAAAATCAATATTTTTAACTATTTGTTTGCCAAGAATATCTTCAGGTAAATATACAGAAACATTTAATACCGCATTCTTACAGTTCCTTGCAGTTATATCATAATTTGACTTATATTCAAAATATTCGAAATCTTTATCCAAAACATTATCAGGAGACAATAACACATCATGATTATTAACCTTCTTTGGAAAGGAATACCAAAGCAGAAGACCAATAATTATGACTACTATCAAATATATGCTTTTTTGCATTGGTTATTTGACTGATTTCTTTTTCTTTGCTTCCATATGTTTATTTGCTGCATCAAGTAATCCTGCAAACAGGGGGTGCGGTCTTTCAGGTCTTGATTTAAATTCAGGGTGGAATTGGCAGGCAACAAACCAGTCATTCTTCGGATATTCTATCATTTCACATAGCATTCCATCAGGTGAAACGCCCGAGAATACAAGACCGGCATCAGCAATTTGCTGTCTGTATTCATTATTGACTTCATATCTGTGTCTGTGTCTTTCAAAAATTTTTGTTGAACCGTAAGCTTTTTCAGCCTTTGTACCTTTTTTGATAGAACATTCAAACTGCCCGAGTCTCATTGTACCGCCATAACCCTGAACATTTTTCTGTTCAAGCATTAAGTCAATAACAGGATACGGAGTATTTTCATCAAATTCCATACTATTAGCATTTTTCAAGCCAACAACATTTCTTGCAAATTCAATTACTGCACATTGCATACCGAGGCAAAGTCCGAGGAACGGCAGATTGTTTTCTCTGGCATATCTTATAACATTCAGCTTGCCTTCAATACCTCTGACACCGAAACCGCCAGGAACAACAAGTCCGTCAACATCTTTGAGCGCTTCTTTTGCTTTGTCCATATCAACGCACTCATCAGATGCAATCCATTTGATTTCAATTTGTGCATCGTGCTTGTATCCTGCGTGCTTTAATGACTCGACAACTGAAATATAAGCATCAGACAGTTTTGTATATTTACCTGCAATTGCAATTTTAATAGTCTTTTTAGGATTTTTAATCTTTTCAACAAGCTTAATCCAAGCATCAAGCTTAGGTTTCTTATCCTGAACCTGAAGTCTCTGAAGGATAACACTTGCCATTTTTTGTTCTTCAAGAGCGAGAGGAACTTCATAAATGCTTTTCATATCACGGCATTCAATAACTGCATCTTGCGGAACTGAGCAGAAGAGAGCCAATTTTTCTTTTTCTTTCTTTGGAATTGGTTTAGATGTTCTACAAACAAGAACTTCAGGCTGAATACCCAAACTTCTGAGGTTTGTAACACTGTGTTGTGACGGTTTTGTTTTTAGTTCTCCCGAGGTCGGAAGGAACGGAATTAATGTAACATGAATTGAAAGACTGTTACCAAAACCGACTTCAGTTCTGAATTGTCTTATAGCTTCAATAAACGGCAAACTCTCGATGTCACCGATTGTACCACCGATTTCTGTAATAAGGAAATCGGGTTTAAACTGAGTTGTTGCCTTTTTAATTCTTGCTTTAATTTCATTTGTAATATGGGGGATTGTCTGGACAGTAGCACCGAGATAGTCGCCATGGCGTTCTTTATTAATAACAGTCTGATAAATGCTTCCTGAAGTTACATTATTGATATGACCGAGATTAGTATCGGTAAAACGTTCATAGTGACCTAAATCGAGGTCTGTTTCTGCACCGTCATCGGTAACAAAAACTTCACCGTGCTGGAAAGGACTCATAGTACCAGGATCAACATTGATATATGGGTCAAATTTTTGAATTACAACCGAAAAACCTCTTGCCGTCAAAAGTTTACCTAATGATGCTGCCACAATTCCTTTTCCCAATGATGATACAACACCACCTGTAACAAATATATATTTTGTACCCATAACTACTATCCCACTTTCACTAATAACTAATTAATTTTCGGCACTCTGAAAAATCCGTTTTCTTCGTACGGAGCATTTTTCATCAACTCTTCTTTTGTTTGTTCGTATTTAACTTCGTCTTCTCTCATAACATTATAGACTTCATTCGGGTGAGGCATAGGCTCAACACCTGTTGTGTCTATTTCGTTCATCTGTTCAACATATTTCAAAATGTCACCAAGTTGTTTTGAATACATTTCGGTTTCACTATCCGAAAGTTCAAGTCTTGCAAGCTTCGCAACATGTTTAACATCATCTGTTGTAATCATAAAATACCTCTAAAATTACATAATAAAATTATTCTATCATGCAAAAAGAGGCATGCTTAAAGTTGTATTATTTTGTAAAGAAGATTTATTCCTCTATCTCCCATCTTTCTAAAACAAAAGAGGGAATATCATCAAGAAATCTTGAAGGTTTTGAAAGCACCATGCCTGTTGAATAGTCAAACATATCAATCGGATATGTTATTGTCAAATGAGTTTTTGCCCTCGTTATTGCAACATACATAAGTCTTAATTCTTCCTCAAGTTCTTCATAATGGTTAAAGGAATAAACGGAAGGGAAACGCCCGTCAACCGCACCAATTATAAAGACGGCACGATATTCAAGCCCTTTTGCGCTATGAATAGTCGAAAGGGTTAAATAATCATCTTTTTGCTCACCCTCCACATCTGTAACTGATGAATCAGGCGGTTCAAGAGCAAGGTCAGAGAGGAAGTCTTCAAGCCTGTCATATTTTTCAGCAAGATATTCAAAATGTTCCAAATCCTTGCTGCGTTTTGAATAGTCATCAAACTTTTCACACATAATCGGAGTATAGTATTCAATTATATTCCTGACTGCCTCAACCGGTCTAATTGAAGGATTTTTGTTTTCACTCAGAGTAGTAAAAAGTTTCTTTAACTTTTCATTTTTTAGAGTAAATTTTGATAGTTCTTCACTGTTTGAATTCAAAATCGGAATAAGCCTGTTTGCACTCTGCTGACCGATTCCGTCTATTAAAAGCAGAATTCTGTTATAACTCACGGCATCATCAGGGTTTAAGAGAACTCTAAGATGTGCAATAACATCTTTAATATGAGCCGTTTCAATAAATTTCAACCCGCCAAATTTACGATATGGAATATTTCTTTTTGCAAGTTCAATTTCAAGACTATAACTCATTCTTGAACTTCTCATCAATACGGCAATATCTTTTAAATCAATATCTTCTTCCTCATGAAGTTCCAAAACTCTCTGAGCAATAAATTGTGCCTCTGTCTGACCATTTTCGGCACAGACAAGTGCAGGCATTATCGGACTTTCTATCTCCGAGAAAAGATGTTTTGTATATTTTTCCTTTGCCTTTTCCAAAACCTTATTTGCAAGATTTAAGATATTCTGTGAACTTCTGTAATTCTGTTCCAATTTGATTATTTTTGTATTCGGAAAGATCTTAGGAAATTCAAGTATATTTTTAAAATTAGCACCTCTAAACGAATATATGCTCTGTGAGTCATCTCCGACAGCCATTACGTTATTATGCGAATAAGAGAGCAATTTAATTATTTCGGCCTGAATTTTGTTTGTATCCTGATATTCATCAACCAAAATATATTTATACTGTTGGGAAAGTGTTGTTCTGACTTTTTCATTAACCTCCAAAAGAGTTTTCAGATACAAAAGAAGATCATCATAATCAACAAGAGAATTTTTTCGTTTATATTCGGCATATCTGTTTGCAATTTCATTAATTTTTTCGGTTGCATGGACAAACTGTGGGTATTCATTTTCTATGACTTCGGCTGATGGAGTAATTTTATTAATTGATTTTGAATAAATATCAAGAATTGTTTGTTTTTTGGGAAATCTCTTTTCTGCTTTTGTTATAACCTGACCTCTGATATGATTTATAACATCTTCACTGTCAGAACGGTCAAGAATGGTAAAATTATTATTCATTTCAAGCAGAGATGAGTATTTCCTTAAAATCATATTTGCAAAAGAGTGAAAAGTTCCACCATGCACCTGTTCACACCTTGAATCCAAAATCATTGAAGCACGGTTAAGCATTTCATCAGCGGCTTTTCTTGTAAAAGTCAAGAGCAAAATATTATTCGGACTGACTCCTGATTCAATAAGCCTTGCGACTCGGTAAATCAGTGTTTTCGTTTTACCGCTGCCTGCACCTGCAATAACGAGAACTGCACCGTCTTTTTCTTTTGCAGCCTCAAGTTGAGCCGGATTGAGTTCTTTTTCGTAATCTATTTTATAAACAATTTCCGTATCAAGTTTTTTAAGTTTAAATTTTTTAACCGTAAGATTTTCCATAAGAACATTATAGTTTGCTTATGACAAATTAAAGCCGATTTTACAATAGTTTACATAGTATTCATTTTTGACACAGAGTTATTTTTTTTATAAAATTTTTAATATTGCAGGGGTATTTTATGAAGATTACAGCCAAAAATTTAGTAAAAATATACAACGACAGAACAGTTGTAAATGATATATCAATTGAAGTCAACAAGGGAGAAGTAGTAGGACTGTTAGGTCCAAATGGAGCCGGTAAAACAACAACTTTCTATATGGTCGTCGGACTTATTAAAGCTAACGGCGGACAAATTTTCCTTGATGACAAAGATTTAACTCATTTGACAATGGATAAAAGAGCTAAAGCAGGAATAGGCTATCTCCCTCAGGAAGCTTCTATTTTCAGAAAACTTTCGGTTGAAGACAATATTAAATTAGTTCTTGAACTCAATGAAAAATTAACAAAAGGAGAAAGAAAGCAAAAGTTAGAAGACCTTTTGAATGAATTTGGAATAACAAAACTAAGAAAAGAAATGGCTGTTTCGCTCTCCGGTGGAGAAAGAAGAAGAGTTGAACTTGCAAGAGCTTTAGCGGCAAGTCCTGAATTTATTCTTCTCGATGAACCATTCACAGGTATCGACCCTATTGCAATCGGTGAAATTAAAGAAAATATAAAAAAATTATCCTCAAAAGGTCTGGGTGTTCTTATTACAGACCATAACCCCAAGGCAACTCTTTCTATTACAGACAGAGTTTATCTCATATTTGACGGAAAAATAAAAATTCAGGGAACAAGAGACGAAGTTGCAAATAACCCTGATGCAAAGCAATATTACTTAGGAAAGGATTTTGTACTTTGATTAAGCTAAAATTGCTTGATAAATATATCTTTAAACAAATTTTCGGGGCATTTATCATTTGCGTTATTCTGTTTATGATTGTTTGGATTGCACCGGAAACACTTTTGAGAACAGTACAAAGAACATTAGCCGGTGAATACACAATCAAACATGCCATTTGGGTTTTATTGATGGAAATACCCAAAATTATGGGTTATGCCCTTCCTATTGGAATGTTTTTGGGATCATTATTTACCTTTGATAAATTAAGTAAAGATTTTGAAGTTACAGTTCTTCGTTCTTGCGGTGTTTCATTTATGAGAATCATTACACCGGTAATCGTTTTAAGCATCTTTGTCAGTATTGCAACTTTTTATGTTAATGATGCATTAATTCCTCAAGTTTCCGCAATAAGAAACAAAGCTAATAAAGAAAGCATGTCAACTCACTTTGTCTTTCCGCTTAAAGATAAAAACGATAAAATGAATAAAATCATTATTGTATCAGATTTCAAAAACGGAGTTATAAATGGTGTTGTTGTTTTGAACTTCTACTCTAAAGAAGACGGTGCAAGTCTTTTAAGCAGTATTGATATTGCAGATTATGCAAAATATAATGACTCAAAATGGACACTTGATGAATCAAAAAGCTACAAAATATCTCCGGGAGGTGTATTCTACAATACCTTTATCGAAAAGAATATAACCTTCTTAGATGGAATAACCGGAGAACATGCATATAGATTAATGCAATATTCTATCGCTGAAGACAGAGAACTTACAAACAAAGAACTTTACGAATATATAAAATTGCTTAAAGCAGAGAAAATGACTGATGAATTTAATTTTATGACAAACAAATTAGTCCAAAGATTTTCTCATTCTCTTATGTGCATTCTGTTTGCCCTTTTAGGCTGTCTGCTAGGGTTCTCGCAGCCGAGAGAACAAAGGCTCATAGGTTTCACAATAGCTGTCGGAATTATTTTCCTTTATTACATAACAATTCCATTTTTAGATTTATTGGCTGAAAAATCAATAGTTTCACCATTTTTAACTTCGACAATCGCAATGATTATAACATTGATTGGTATTTTGATTGTCAAAAAGCATAAGGAGTTATAATGAAAAAACTTTTAATTTTCTTATTTGCACTAATTTTATGTTCTGCAAATACTAATTTTGCTAATGCCAGTGAAGGAATACAATTTTTTAAACGCCAAGCGGTATCATATTTTGAAGAAGAAGATGGTTTTTATATATTTAAAATACAGACTTCAAAACTCAATAATGAACTTAAACCATTCGTAGCACTTGATTTAATCACAACTCATCAACTATATGATGAAAAAAAATTGACTCTTGTTGTAAACGGAGGATTTTTTGACGGAAAAAATAAAAAAACGGTTTCTTATGTTGTTATTGACGGAGAAACTGTTGCAAATCCAACCGATAATGAAAATTTAATCGATAACAAATATTTAGAACCATATATGGAAAAAATATTAAACAGGAGTGAACTTCGGATATATGATTTTCAGGGACATAATGTTTACGATATCACCCCTCACAGCGAACCTGTTCCCGTTAATTGCACCTTGAAACATTCACTTCAGGCAGGTCCTATGCTCGTTCCCGAATTAAGACTTGAGGAAGAATTTTTCGTTTTGAAAGATGAAAATGGTAAAATAATCAGTGAATCAGCAAGTGCACTTCACAGATATGCGAGAACTGCCGTTGGAATAAAAGATAATGATTTATATATATTTATTGCAACTGACAAAGCTCCAAAAAATTTAGAGGAAATGGCAGAAATTGCAAAGAAATATAAGATGGAAAAAGCTCTCGGACTTGATGGAGGCGGCTCAACATCAATTGACTTTGAGGATATTCATATCATCACAAAGACAACCGACACTGTTGAGACAGGTAGAAAAGTTAAATCATTTCTGATTATTCCCTAAACGCTGAAGCACTTTTGAAGCTTCGTTTCAAGTTCTTCACGGGAATCTTCATAACCAACTCTGTCCATAAGAGCATAAGTATAGTTTTTGCTCTGTTCAACAGCAGACTGAGCAAAAGTGTCTATATTATATAATTCACCGGTTATTGCTGTCTGAACTTCAAGAAGATAGAAAAGCTGACCTAAGTGATATGCATCAATCTTAGGAAGAATAAAGGTTACATTCGGTTTTCTATAATCGTTCAAAGAAATTCTTGTAGAATTTTCTTCGGCATCAATCAGTCTGTTAAAGGTTTTTCCGCCCAAATATCCGATACTTGTATATTCAAAAATTTGAGGAATAAGAACTTCATTGTCATACTCTTTAACCTTGATAAATGTGACAATTTTATCATTTGGACCTTCTGTTAAAAGCTGAAGTAAGGAATGTTGGTCTGTTGCACCTACAGCTTTAATAGGTGTTTGACCGACTTTGACTTTATTTCCTGCTCTGTCATATTCTTTACCCAATGACTCTGCCCATAACTGAACATACCAATCAGGAACATATTTTAATCTGCTTGAATAGGGCATCATTACAGACATTGAAATCTTTTTATCTTTAAACATCAAATAATGAATTAAAGCGTTTTGTGCAGCGATATTATGATGAATATCCGTATTTTTAAGCGCTAAATCCATATCTTTTATACCTTGGATAATTTGGTCAATGTCAATTCCTACAAGCGAAAGGGGCAAAAGACCAACAGCAGAGAAAACAGAAAATCTTCCGCTTATATCATCAGGAATATAAAAAGTTTTATAGCCTTCCTGATCAGCAAGTTGTTTAAGAACGCCCATTTCACGATCAGTTGTTGCTATAATATTTTTTCTGTAATCATCACCAAGTTCTTTTTCAAGAATGTCTTTGATAAGCATAAACTGAGACATTGTTTCAGCTGTTGAGCCTGATTTTGTTATGACATTAACCAAAGTTTTCTTTAAATCGAGGATATTTAAAAGCCCGTTAATCTGGTCAGGATCAATGTTATCCAGGAAAAATATTTTCGGGAATGAATTTCTCTGTTCTTTTGAAAGAAGATTCCAATATGGCGTCAAAAGTGCTTCAGAGATGGCACGTGCGCCGAGAGCAGAACCGCCGATACCTAAAATGAGAATATTATCAAATCTGCCTTCAACCATAGCGGTAAATTCTTTAACATACCAGACAGTTTCTTCGTTATAACCCAAATTCATCCATTGAAGCCAGTGTCCAGGTTTATCTTTATTTGAATTCAAATCAGCTATAATATCTCTGATTCTTCCAGAGTAGTTATTAAACTCCTGCTCTATATCTAATCCTGCTTCATCTCCGATAATTTCTCGGCTCGAATTGACATAAACATAGTCAATCATATTTTCATTCCTAAATTGTGTGCCATATACAATTATTCTCACATAAGCAAAATTTTTTTCAAACAATTTTTGAAAGGAAACTTAACAAACTTATAAATTTAATGTAGAATTAAAATTATGAAAGAATTGAAATTTTTAAAAATAATAAAAGAAACGCTGAATAATTCGTCTTATATCGGTGATGACTGTGCCTTTCTTGATGATTTGGACATTTTTGTCACACACGATACATTGGTTGAAGATGAACATTTTTCACTCTATACAACGACACCGTTTCTGCTCGGGAGAAAAGCAATAGCTGTCAATTTGAGCGATTTAGCTGCTGCTATGGCAATTCCCAAATTCGTTACTGTATCAATTTCTCTCACCGAAGATAAAGACGATGATTTCGTCAGGGAATTGTATAGAGGCATTAATGAAATCTGCTCAGAATTTAATGTTAAAGTTATAGGCGGAGATATTACAGGAAGCGAAAAAACGGTTATTTCTGTCTGTGCAATTGGGAAAAAGAATTCTCTTTTCATTTCATCACGCTCTAATGCTAAGAAAGGAGATATAATTGTCGCAACAGGGCACTTCGGTTCAAGTGCCTGCGGCTATTATTCTCTCAAAAACTTCTTAATGCTCGATGAGAAGATACTCTTGGCTCATACTGACCCTATTCCGAGAGTCAATGAAGGAATTACCCTGTCAAGAATTATAGATAGGGATATTGCAACCATTGACTGTTCAGACGGACTCGCTGATTCACTGTGGAAACTTGCAAAAGAAAGCAAACATTCTATTATGCTTGACTATGACAGTGTTCCTATTGAAGATGAAGTCAAAAAATTTGTGGAGTATAACGAGATAAATCTTTCTGATTTAGTTCTATGGGGCGGAGAGGATTATGAACTCATTGCCTGCGTAAATCAAGAAACTTTTGAAATGCTTGATAAAACAATATTTAAACCTATCGGAAAAGTTATGAATAAAGATGTTAACCCCTGTGTTTTGGTTAAATCAAAAGATTTTGAACTCAAAATCAACGATAAAACATATTCAGAAAACGCATATGACCACTTTGGTAGCAGGCTTGTAAAATGAAAATATCTGCAATTATAACGGCAGGGGGAACTTCCTCTAGGTATGGAAGCAAAAATAAACTTCTTGAAGAAGTCAACGGCAAGACAATTATTGAACATTCCGTCAACGCCTTCCTTAGCCGCAGCGATATCTCTGAAATTATTATCCCTGCACATAAAGATTTAATACCTGAACTAAAGGAAATATTGAAGAACCCTAAAATTAAGATTATTCAAGGCGGAGCTGTCAGGCAAGAATCTGTTTATTTGGGACTTTTAGAATGTTCAAGCCCTGATTTTGTGATGATTCATGACGGGGCAAGACCTTTAATCAAGCAGGAAGACATTGATTTATGCTTAAAAAGAGCAATAGAAACAGGTGCTGCTATTGTTGCGGCAAAAGTCGTTGATACAATGAAAACAGTTGATGTAACAGGAAAAATTATCTCAACACTGCCGAGAGATAATATGTATGCCGTTCAGACACCCCAGATTTTCAAATATGACTTAATTCTTGAAGCACATAAAAAGCTTAAAGGAGAAGCTTTTACAGATGATGCTCTCCTGCTTGAAAACCTTAATATCCCTGTTTATGTGACGGAAGGTAAGAGAACAAACTTAAAGATCACTCACCAAAATGATTTAGAATTAATTAAAAGTTATATGGGGAAATAACTTAATAATTCTAAATAAACGATTTTTATTTCTTTAAAACAAGACTCTCTTATATTAAAATTTTGTTGTATAGACAAGATTTGGTGACAAATGGATATATTTTCATATTTTACCCTTCTTGGAGGGTTGGCATTTTTCCTTTACGGAATGCACACTTTGGCGCTCGGGCTTGAAAAAGTTGCAGGCGGACGGCTTGAAGGTATGCTAAAAACGCTAACTTCTCACCCTGTAAAAGGACTTGCTCTAGGTGCAGGAATTACAATCGCAATCCAGTCATCATCTGCGCTCACTGTTATGCTTGTCGGACTCGTTAACTCGGGAATTATGAAGTTAGGACAAACCATCAGTATCATTATGGGCTCTAACATCGGAACAACAGTAACCCCGTGGATATTGAGTTTAGCCGGAATCGAAAGCGATAACTTTTTCATAAGACTTTTAAAACCCGAATCATTTTCTCCGATATTGGCATTGATTGGGGTTATTTTTTTATTATTTTCAAAATCGGACAGAAGAAAAAATATCGGCTCAGGTCTTGTCGGATTTGCAGTTTTAATGTTTGGTATGGAGTTAATGAAATTAGCAATGTCTCCTTTAGCGGAAGACCCTAATTTCGCAAACCTCATGACAACCTTCACAAATCCGCTGTTTGGTGTTGCAATAGGTACAATGGTTACAGCGGTCATTCAAAGTTCTGCTGCTTCTGTCGGTATTTTGCAAGCAATGTCATTAACCGGAACAATATCTTATGCAATGGCAATCCCAATTATTATGGGGCAAAATATAGGTACTTGTGCAACAGCTTTAATTTCAAGTATCGGAGTAAATAACAACGCGAAACGTGTTGCGGTTATTCACGTTCTCTTCAACTTAACCGGTGCTGCAATATTTTTAATCCTCTTCTATGTCGGAAATGCCATCTTTAACCTTCCGTTTATGAACGATAAAATCAATCCTGTCGGAATCGCTATTGCACATACTATTTTTAATGTTGCAACAACACTGATGCTGTTGCCGTTTGCAAAATTACTCGAAAAAATCGCAACAAACTTTATCAAAGACAAACAAGATACAGATTCAGAATTTGTTCTTCTTGATGAAAGACTTTTACTCACTCCTGGAATTGCTATTATTGAATGTAAACATTTTACGAATGAAATGGCAACAATATCTAAAGAAAGTGTTATTCTTGCCTGTAAACAACTAAAGCACTATAAAGAAGCAATACCCCAGATAGTCAAAGCGGATGAAAACAAACTTGACTTGTATGAAGATAAATTAGGAACATTCTTAGTCAAACTTCTTCAAAAAGATTTGTCCGAAGATGACAGTATTGAGGTTTCAAAACTTCTTCATACAATGGCGAAATTTGAACATATCGGTGACCACGCAACAGGTATTCTGAAAATCGCAACTGAAATGAATGATAAAAAAATCAGTTTTTCTGATGTCGCTATTTCAGAGATTAAAGTTATAGTTAAAGCTGTTCGTGAGGTTTTAAGTATCACGGAAGAAATGTTTATCAACAATGACTGCGTTCTTGCAACAAAAGTTGAGCCATTGGAACAGGTCATAGACGGGTTAATTTGGGAAGCAAAGAAACGCCACGTCAAAAGGCTTCAGGCAGGGAAATGCACAATCGAACTCGGCTTATTGCTGACAGATCTCTTTTATAACCTTGAAAGAATTTCAGACCAATGTTCAAGTATTGCAGCATGCTTAATTCAGATTCAGAATTCATCACTTGAAAAACACCAATATTTAAAAGAAGTCAAATCTTCTGTTAACAGTGACTTTTCCGAAAACTACAAACAGTATCAGGAAAAATATAATATTGATAAATATAGCGGAATAGGCGTTTAAGTTTTATTCTTTCTCAAATTCCAACAAACACCATTCACCTGCTTCAAGAAACAGGTTAAGTTTCATATTATTAGCCTGCGCAACATTAATAATATTATTTCTGAGATAAGAGAATGCAAGAAAAATAAACGGAGTTTGTTTATATTCCTTTTCACTAATTGAAGTTATATTATTCAGAGAATAAAAAGCAACAGAATCAAGGAAAACAAATGCAACTTTTGAGTGTTTAGGAATTTTATTATATATTTCATTTCTGAAAGCTTGTTCAAAATAGGTTGTATCATTGCTTTTAAAGAATTCATAATGTTCTAAATTTTTATCCCTGATGATATTTTTCAACTCGGGAGTTGAAGAAAAGAGAAAATAAGGATATGTATATTTCGTAATTTCCAATATGTTATATTTACTTGAATCAAAATACTTTTCAAAGAAATGTCTGTCATAATACATCAAAACAATCATATCATTTTTATTTAGCCCTGCCTGTTCAATCATTGCAACAGGAGCGAAATTTCCTTCAGGACGTGTGAGTTTCGGAGCACTATGGTTTGAAAGCAAAAGATAAGAAGTGTTAATTAACAACAAAAATGAAAGAATGGGGATAAAAACCTTCTTGTCCAAAGTCAAGAGGGAACAGGATACGGCAAAAATCAAAAACGGATAAATTTCAACAGAATATTTTGTAATAAATACGATTTTTCCGAGCATTGCAGCAACAATCAGGACGATGAAAAAAGCTACACAACTCAGAGCAAAATACTTGACCATTTTATCTTTCATAAACCGTAGAATCAGCCATAAAGAAAGCAAAGTCGGGATAATTGAAAATAATACAAAACCATAATTGACGGAATTATTCTTAATAAGAAAAGATAATATGTTATTTGGAGTATTAATAACATTAATTTGAAGCGGAGAGAAATAATCACTCAAAACAAAATATATTTTTGAAAAACTGAAATTGGACCAAAACTGAGAGAGTGTGTTTGAAAAAGCCAGTTTATAAAAGAACGGAGAAATTAAAACCATAACAATAAAATATGGTATAAACAGTTTTAATCCTTTTTTAAAATTCAGGTTATTATCTTTATTTTTATAAATTAAGAGTGCTAAGACATTGAGTGCAACAAATACAATACCGATTGTATGGGTAAAAACTACCAGAATATTAGCAATTAATAAATTAAGGTAATTTTTGGGAGTAAAATTTTTTGCACACCGAATCCATGCCCAAAGTGAATATGAACAAAAGAGGAATAAAAGGCTGTATATTCTGACTTCTTGGGCAAAATAGATTAAAAAGGAAGAAATAGCGCAAATAATTGCAGCCAAAAAGCCTGTTTTTTCATCTTTATATTCTTTACCTGCAAAGAACATCACAAAGATTGAAGCTACAGAACATACAACGGAAGAAAATCTCAAGCTTATATCCGCATCAGAGAATAATAACGACCATATTTTGAGATACAAATAATAAATCGGCATATGACAATTATTTAGAATTTCGCTGCAAAATGCAGAAAAAGTACTTTGAGAAGAGATAAACCAGGCTACATATTCATCATTCCAGAGTCCTTCAGGTTTATCAAGGTGCCAGACTCTAATCAACAGTGCGGTAATTGCGATAATTATAAGAGTAAAAAAATTTTTTTTGTTCATTTGGTTGTAATAAATCCTTTATGTAATAGAATTATATCATAGAGAGATATAAGTGAGAATATGAAATTAATAATCCAAATACCTTGCTATAATGAAGAAGAAAGTTTGCTCAAAACACTGCAAGATTTACCAACACACATTGATGGAATTGATGAAATTGAAATCATAGTCAGTGATGATGGTAGCACTGATAGAACAATTGAAATTGCAAAAGAATTCGGAGTAAAACATATTGTTACGACTTCCCACCATAGAGGATTAGCAAGAACTTTCACAGCTGCAATCCAAAAAGCATTGTCTTTAGGTGCTGATATCATAGTAAATACAGATGCAGACAATCAATATTGTGCAGATGATATTGAACGTCTTGTAAGACCAATTTTGGAAGGTAATGCAGATATTGTAATAGGTGCAAGGCCAATTGATGCAATACAAATGTTTTCACCATTCAAAAAATTTCTTCAAAAAGCAGGCTCATCTGTAATCAGATTAGTAAGCGGAACTGATATTGAAGATGCACCGAGCGGTTTTAGAGCATTTTCAAGAGAAGCAGCACTAACTATAAACGTATTTGACAACTATTCATATACAATTGAAACGGTTATTCAGTCAAAAACAAAGGGACTTCACATTTGCTCAGTACCAATTAGGGTAAATTCTTGTTACCGTAAATCAAGACTAATGACAAGTATGTTTCAATATATCAGAAAATCAATATTTACTTTAGGAAGAATGTTTATAATCTACCGTCCTTTCCGATTTTTTGCTATCATCGGTGGTTTGATATTCCTTTCAGGTTTGATTGTTCTGTCAAGATTTTTGTATTTATATATCACCGGACAGGGAAACGGTCACGTTCAATCACTGGTTATTTCTTCAATTCTTTTAATCATAGGTTTCCAGACCGGTTTGTTTGGTATTATCGCTGACCTTTTGGGTATTAACAGAAAACTTATTGAAGATGTCCAGATAAGAGTAAAAAGGCTTGAAAACAAAAAATAACCTACCCTGTCTAATCTGACAGATATAAATTCATTTTATTATTTTGAATAAGATTATAAAATGAGAATTTGTTTTATCTTATTTTTAATATTTATATTATTGAGTCAAATGAGTTTAGGCTCAAATATCCAAGAATATACTTATAAACAAATAAAAGAATATATCAAAGGAAGCACAAGTTTTTCGGAATTTGAAAAACAAGAAGATATAGACAAAATTTTGGAGAATAAATTAGGAATTAATTTTGTATATATCGATTTAAGTGAATGCCTTAAATATGCCCTAAGAGATAATTACGAAATAAAAATCAAAGAAGCACTCTCCAGACAACAGAATTGGAACTACAGAAATTCAATAGTTAAAATTATACCAAATATTCACTATGACTATAGCAGGCAGGATTTAAAAGGAGAATTTTTGGTAGGAGGAATAGTCCCGGTCGGTGTACACGAAATTGCAACAAATCTCTATTTAAATGTTGAGTGGGACTGTTTTAAAAAGGGAAAGTATTTTTTTGATTTATTTCAAAATAAATACCTGTATAAAAGTGCACTTGCACAAAAAAAATTCAGCATCGATGAGACTTTGCTAAAAACTTCAATCGCATATTATAACCTTTTAGAAGCAAAACTTGAAATTGAAGCATACAGAACAAACCTTTTTGAAATCAAATACTATAAAGATATTGCAGAAGCAAGATATAAAGCAGGATTAGACAGAAAATACGATTTAAAAAGAGCAGAAGCTGACTTAGCGGCAGCAGAAAGAAATTATGAAACAGGAATAAATGCCATGAGACTAAAACAAGCAGAACTTGCAGCCTTTATGGGCATAGAAATTCTTTATCCTGTATATCCTTCTGAAATTAATGTTTATAAACGAGAGATAATCAACAAAGACCTGAGCGTTGATGAACTTTGGTTTATGGCAAAAGCTACAAGAGAAGATATAAAAGCCCTGAAAGCACAAATAAAAGCGGATGAAATCAAAAAGCAGTCAAATTATACAGATATTCTGCCTGATTTTACTGTTTCATATCAGGAAGGATATGCGGGAACCAGAAGAACAGGACTTAGAGAAAATTCAAGTCTATGGTTTAATGCAACTATTTCACTGGGTAAAAATGCTTTAGCAGGTACAATAACACAGATTAAAGCGGACAGTGAATATTTAAAAAGCCAAAAACTAAAATTACAGCAAAAGGAGCAGGAAATCAAAAGCACAATTTTCAGCACATATTTAGAAAAGGAGAATGCCCTGATGAGTATTGAGGCATCTGAAAAAGAATTAAGCGCAGCACAAGAAAGCTTAAAATTAGCTATTGAGAGCTATAAAGCAGGGGAAAGCTCTTTCACTGATATTCTTGATGCGCAGACTACAAAGACAAATGCTAAATTAAATGTAGTAAAAAACATAATTAAATATAACAAATCGCAAATACAACTTTTGTTTGAGAGCGGAATTATAAGTTATTGCACCATTTTAACTGATTATTCACAAAAAAAATTTTAGATGATTAAATATTTTAATAATAAAACCGATAAAGAGTATATGAAATCAAATTTGATAAAAGAAATATTTAAAAAGCCTCAGAGCGAAATGGAAAAAGAAATTTTACAGCAAAGTGAAATTTTGAAAATGCTCTATGAACACTATGTCCGCCCTGACGGTGTTGTAATGATGAATGTTCCGTATTATGTAAATCGAGTAATACTTATTGCAAGCGGATCTTCATACAATTGTGCTGCAATTATTTCATACTTGCTGAGAGATTATGCCCACATTAGTACCCAATCAATTTATGCAAGTGAGTTTAGCCAGATAACCGATTATGAAGTTGAAAGCGAAGCCTTGTATGTTTTTATTTCCCAATCCGGAGAAACTAGCGATACAATTGAAGCTTTGGAAAAGATAAGAGAAAAAACCGATAAAACCCTATGTGTCACAAATAATGAACACTCAAAACTTTTTGAAAAAGCTAACTATAAGCTTTTGACTTATGCCGGAACTGAAAAAAGCATTGCGGCAACAAAGTCTATGAGTGCCCAAATCTATGTTTTATGCCTGTTTATAGCTAAAATTATGCAGTCAAAAGAGCAAAATGCAGACTCTTTATTGAAGGATTTAAAGGAATCCGGAGATATTATTGAAAGTGTACTGAAAGATGTTGATTATATAAAACAAATAGGACAGAAATTAGCCGGATATAATAATATATCTATTTTAGGTTCAGGTTGTTTTTATCCTCTTGCAAAAGAAGGAGCACTAAAAATCAGAGAAGTATCATATATCAACACTAATGCCTATCCGACAGGAGAATTTCTTCACGGTCACGTTGCTGCGCTGAACAAAAAAACGGCTGTTTTAACCATACTTTCACAGTTTAATAAAAATTTCGGTGTGAATGTAATGAAGAAAATTGAAAAGGATTATACACCTTTAATGATAACTATTTCGAATTTTTCAATTCAAACTTCACAATTAAAGAGCGATTATTCGATAAAATTCGAATATGATAACGACATCTTCTTGCTTTTCTCAACACTTGTTGTATTCCAACTTATAGCACTTGAAACCGGGAAAAAGCTGAAAAGAGATATAGATAAACCGGAAGGACTGAATAAAGTTGTTAAGGAAAATCCTTAACTTTTCGAAATATACAGTTTTATAGTGGTTAAAATCCAAACTTTTTGATATAATAAGTTTGCAAATAAATTGCAAAAATATTAAAAAGTAAGGAGAAAAAAATGAACGTAACTATTGATGACGGATGCATTGCTTGCGGTGCTTGCGAATCTATTTGTGAAGCAGTATTCAAAGTAGAAGATAAAGCAACAGTAAACACAGGCGCAGTTGCAGCAAACGAAGATGCAGTAAAAGAAGCAGCTTCAGCTTGCCCCGTTAGTGCTATTGTTGTTGAATAAAATTGTTTAAATAAAAAACAGACAAAAAAGAGGGACTTTTGTTCCTCTTTTTGTTATTATTAAAGCTATGAAAGATATAAAAAAAGCATTAAAAGAAATAAAAAAAATGAATCTTCCGAGAACAGAGTTTGTTCAGTTTATGGAAGATATCAAAGACCCGTTTATAGTTCTTATTGCCTGCATTTTATCTTTAAGAACAAATGACAAAACAACCTACCCTGCAACTATGAGAATGTTGAAACTCGGAAGAACTATAGAAGACTTCGCAAAACTTGATTCAGATGTGCTTGAAAAGGCAATATATCCAGTAGGATTCTATAAAAACAAAGCTAAACAGATTGTTCAGATTGCCAAGGATTTAAAGGAAAAATACAATTCAAAAGTACCGGATACCATTGAGGAACTGATAAAATTCAACGGAGTCGGAAGAAAAACGGCAAATTTGGTTTTGGCAAAAGGATATAATAAACCGGCAATATGCGTTGATGTTCACGTTCACAGAATTTCAAACAGATTAGGACTCGTTAAAACCGAGACTCCTGAGGAAACGGAATATGCACTAAAAAGCAATCTAGATGAGAAATATTGGATAGACCTCAACACTGAATTTGTAACATTCGGACAAAATATTTGTAAGCCCCAAAAACCTAATTGTAAAGCTTGTCCGATGATAAAAGAATGTAATTTTAATTAGTCATTAGAAGATCTGCATATAAATTTTTTGGAATCTCTGATTAATTCTTTTACAAATGACTTTGCAAGAAATCCCAAAGAAAAATTATCGACATGCTCCATAGCCATATAAATAGGATCTGTAGCTGATGAAAAAGCAACTCTTCTGTCATTTTGCTTAAATAAATCTGAATCTATTGAGCTTAAGTCGAAATGTGTTTCCATGAATCAAACCTTATAAACTATTGGTATTTATATAAAAAATTTTATATATCAAATATTTACTTTTTATATACAACTATGTTAACATTTTTTAATATTTAAAATTCACCGCCCGAAACCGCCTTTGTTATTGTTAATAAATGTAAATTTATTTCTAAAAGATATATCGATAAGTAATATTTTATGTTATATTATAATCAAGATTTGAATTAAGACTTAAGTAGAACGGATGTTCGAAAGGGTGACTGAATTCGCAAAGTCGGGGGAGATGGTTTGTGATTTATTGCTGCGGGGTGTACCACACACCAAGCAGGGTAATTATTCCTGCTGAAACAAATTTGTTCAAAGAAAGAAGACTAGAAATTCTTATTTGTCCTAAGTGCAATTCGCTGATAGCAGAATTAACACAGTTTTCACTTATTAAGAATAGATATGAGAAGGTCAGACCGAAGCGGAAAAAGACTTTTGAGTTTATTAATTCAATTGAAAACGGAGAATGGAGAGAAGAAATAATAAAATACGGAACAAAATCAAATGCAGCCTTTGTCTACGGAGTAAACGAGGAGGACAGAGAGGGAAATATAAACCAGTTCGCAGTTGATTTTAACGGAGTTAAGAAATTAGTAAAAGTGCTTCCTAAAGCTTAATCGGAGTTATTATGCTAAGAAAGAAGAAAACCAAATATTCAAAGCAGGAATCATTTGAAAATCTTGAAACGGTGCAAGAACTTGCACTTTCAAGAAAGGGAAAGGATGACGAAATAAACCCTGATATTTCCGTTTTCTTAAAAGCCGAAGAACTGAAGGGAAAGCTTTGGGGCTTATATTCGGACAAAGCAGCCGAAGGAAAAACGACACTAAAGAAAATGGGTGCCGTAAAAATCGAAGGAAAGGAATTAAAGCCGAATGTCGGAGAAAGCTCTTGATTATGATTGAACTGCCAGAAATATTAGATTTACCCGATAAAATGCTTTGTATTTTGAAGCATATCAATGATTATAATTATTTTTTGATAGAAGGAGGAAGGGGTGGTGGCAAATCACAGAGTATAGCGAGAATAATTCTTTGGCTCGGAGAACAGAGGAGAGTGCATGTCTGCTGCGGACGAGAAACACAGGCAACAATTTCAGAGAGTGTCTATAAAATTTTTGCAGACCTAATTGATGAATATGAGCTAAATTATACGGTTATGTCGAATAAAATTATTCATAACACAACAGGCTCAGATATCATTTTTAAAGGTTTTAGAGAACAGGGGAAAGTTAATATCAAAGGGCTTGAGGGTGTTGATATTCTCTGGATAGATGAAGCTCAGGCAATAACAAAAGGCACTCTTGATGTCATTATTCCGACAATCAGGCGTAAAAACTCGATTGTCATTTTTACAATGAACAGATTTGTCAGAAAGGATGCCGTTTATTCGGAATTTATCACAAGAGAAGACTGTCTGCATGTAAAAATCAATTATTATGATAATAAGCACTGTCCCCAAAAGCTCATTGATGAAGCTCTCAGATGCAAAAGCAGGAGTTTGAGTGATTATGAACATATATGGGAGGGAAATCCAAAGGAAAGTTCAACCGAATTTTTGTTCTCCACTTCAAAACTTGATAAGTCGCAAAATCTTGTTTTTCCCAAAAGTGATTTCAGACGAGTTTCATGCCTGTCTGTTGACCTTGCGGGAGCAGGGGGAGATTTATGTGTCGCTTCAATAATTGAATCAAGAGGGGAAAATCAATATCTTGTTTCAAGACAAATCAGCTGGTCAGAACCCGATACTGATATAACAAAGGGAAAGATTATCTCGCTCTATTCCGAATACAAACCGGATTTAATTATTCTTGATGCAGACGGGCTCGGATATCCGATTTATGTCAGCATAAAAAATATAATCAAAAATGCGATTAAATTTAACGGAGCAGGGCAGAGCAGACGGGAAAACGCAACGAATAAAAGAGCAGACGGATATATGACCCTAAAAGAATATGTTGATAGCGGCTATATTAAAATCCCTTCAAATGAAACAATAAGCCAGCTTGAATACATCAAAAAGTGCTATAAGCCTGACGGAAAAGTATTTATTCAGGCGAAAAAAGAAATCAAATCAGAACACGGAGAAAGCCCTGATTTTGCGGACAGTCTGATGATGGGAGTTTATGCAATTAATTACTATTCCTATCTGATACATCAGGAAAACGAGCAGACGGTTTTTCTCAAAGACGATTTTGACCCATACGGATAAATAATATTGAAAGGATATAAATATGGCTGAATGGAATGAGGCAGAGCACCCCCGTGATGACGACGGGAAATTCACATATAAAAACGGAGAAAATTTTATGATGAAGTTATAAAGGCTAAACCCATTAAAGAAAAGTTTAGAAAAGGTTGGAATAATCGTTTAGATAAATTAAAAGAATATGTTGATAAATACTATAAAAATAATGAAAATTAGAAAAACAAATAAAACAACAAAAATTATATTTCGTTATTATAAATTTCATAAATTAATTTCAGAAATTCAGCACGCTGCTTTATTTCTTGAACATAAATACCTGAAGCTACTGGATAATACATCGTTCCACCGTGATTAAAAACATATTTTGAGATAATTTCAGTAGTACTTTCGTTTTGTTTTTTCCATGAATTCTGATTTCTTTGGATATATGAGTATTCATCATCAGTCATAGTTTGCTTAAACAAACCCATATATTTTTCAATTTCGCTTTCCCATTCTTGTATTGCAATATCACAACAATTTAAAGAATCTGCTGTTGATTGAGCATTATCTAAACATTCTTTTTCTTTTTTATCTATAGGATTGTTATTATTTAATAATTTATCATTTAATTCGTTGATAAATTTATTTTCTTCTTTGAGTTTTAATAACTCAGAATTAACCAATCGAATTTTGTTATCATAAACAGACTTTTGTATAAGAAAAACAGTAGATGATAATAACAGAAAAATAAAAAACATTATAAGAATTTTTTTCATATTTCCATTCTATTACTATTGATTAAGTGTTGCAATATAACTAATGTATTAAATAATCATTAATGTACTAATCACCAAAGTTTAAAGGTCAAGCATTGCTTGACAATTTCTAAATTTATCTGAATTTATCGTGTCAGGCAATGCCTGACCTACCTGCTATAAGAGAATATAATAAAACAGGAGGAAAAGGTCAGCATGTTGAACCTTATAAATACATAAAAAAGAAAGAATTTAATTGATATTATTCAATAAATAATCAAGTTTTTTTATTCTATTTGCACTGTAACTGTCAAGTTCATTAATTTGACTAAAATCAATATTATTTGCTTCAAAATATGGAATAATAAATTCAATCAGCGTTCCCGGGAAATCTGTAGGTGGTATTTCTGAATTTATATCTTTATATTTGTTTGTAATATCAATTAGACCAGAAATAAAAACTGTTTCATAAGTTTCTATTCCCTTTTGATAGTCCTGAATTTTAAATATATATTTATCAATATTCTTTGATTTATTTTTATCTCTTAAAAACTTTTCATAAGTTTTTTGCGCATTAAGAAATTCTTTATTAATTTTATTTTTTGTTTTAGGTAATTCATTTTTTATTGTTTTATAAATTTCGTTTCTGTATTGATTTTGTAATTCTTGCGAAAGTTTATAATCCTTAGCATAGCAATTAAACGCAAAAATAAATATAAAACATAATATTAAAATTTTTTTCATATTTTCATTCTATTACTATTAATTAAGTGTTGCAATATAACTAATGTATTAAATGATCATTCATGTACTAATCACCAAAGTTTAAAGGTCAAGCATTGCTTGACAATTTCTAAATTTATCTGAATTTATCGTGTCAGGCAATGCCTGACCTACCTGCTCAACTTTATTAAAAAAATTAAATAATGATGACAAACAAGGTGACGCCAATGAATTTGATAAATGGATATATAGTAAAGGAAAGATTAGTCAGGGATTAATCAACCGAAGAAAAATTGAAAAAAAATTGTTTTTGACACCTGATAAATAGATTATAAATTAATAGTAACACTATTAACTTCATCATCAATCCAAAACCAAATATCTCCATTACCAAGACAAAAACCCTGCCAATTCCAGAAAAGTTTGTTATTATCTATTGCTTCAAAAGTTGATTTTTTGAAAATATATTTTTTTAAAACATTTTTTTTGTTCAATTTTAAAAATTCTTCTTTTGAATCAATGACAATATTTTTCTTTTTATAGTTATTAATATAAACAGGATACGGAAAAATATTTGCTAATGTAGTAAAATCTTGAGTTCTGTATACATATTTTATTTTTTTTGCGAAGTCTATTGCTAAATTAACTTTTTGCTTCGTAAATGTATCATCGAAATCCACTAAACAAGTATTTTTGTATAAATCAATATTACTTTCATATTCTTCAAAAGTTGGGCAACGCTCAATTTCTTCAAGTTGATATTGAGGATTTATATTTTTTATTTCTTCTTCTGATATTGCATAATTTATATATATTGAAGAAAAAATAAATATAAAACATAATATTAGAAATTTTTTCATATTTTCATTCTATTACTATTAATTAAGTGTTGCAATATAACTAATGTATCAAATTAGTTTGTAAAATAGGCTAAAACCAACTTCTTGCAGAATTTCTCAAAGACGATTTTGACCCATACGGCTGATTACACATGCGAAAACGCCGAAAGCAATGCTTCCGGCGTTTTAAAATCTGTTGTCCCTCCTCTTAAAGTCTTAACCGATTTTTTCTTTCAGCATTAAAAAGTTTTAAAAATTCTCCTTCCGTTTATCTGCAGTCGCTGAAAGTCTATTTACAAAGTCTGTTTGTCTCTTATGTATTAATAAAGTTGTTTTTATTTTGAAAATTGCCCCGAATTATTTATTTGTAAATTTATTTTAAATTTTTAGCATGGAAAGGAAAAACTAAAATGTGCTCAACACCAAAAGTCACAACGATTAAGACCTCATCAGAGGTAATCAAAAATGCAACCGTTGCAGACGGAACTTTAAGAAAAAATTCAAAAGATACAAGACGAAATTTAGGCGGAATTGCCTCCGAAAACACAAAGACATCCTCATTAGGACTTACGGATGAGCCTGTTTCTTATAAAAAGAAGCTGCTTGGCGAATAAAAGGAGCATATCATGCAAAACTTTTCATATACTAAGCAATATTTCAACATGCGCCTTTTTGAACTTGAGGATGCCTATAACTCAATTAAACCGGATTGGCAGGATTTGGCTGACTATTTTCTTCCGAGAAGTGTCAGATTTCTAACAAGAAATGTCAACAAAGCCCTAACTAAAAACCGAAAGATTAAGGATTCAACTCCTTTAATTGCCCTGAGGAATTTTTCATCAGGGATGATGTCAGGTGCAACAAGCCCGGCAACAAACTGGTTTAAAGTCAAAATACGCAATTTTGAAAAAGAGCAATCCTTTGGAGTAAAAACATGGTGCGCACAGGTTGAAAAGATTTTGAGAGATATTTTCAATTCTTCAAACTTATATCGCATCCTTCCAAGTGTTTATAAGCAAATCGGAGTTTTCGGAATATCGGTTGTTGCTCTGAAACAAGACAGTGCATCTGTTTTAAGGTGTTATCTTCTGCCTGTCGGCTCATATCGGATGTCAAAGGACGAGAGAGGAGTTGTTGATACCATAGCAAGAGTTTATATGGAGACGGCAAAAAATCTATATAACACTTTTGGGGAAGAAAATGTTTCTGATGGTGTTCTTCAGGCAATTAATTCAAACAGATATGAAGAATTGTTTGAAGTTGTGCATTTCGTTGAGCCAAACAGGGAATATAAATCAGGCTCAATTTGGGCAAGGGATAAGAAATATATATCAGTTTATTATGAAAGAAACTCAAAAGACAGCAAATTTCTTTCTGTCGGAGGATTTGACAAATTTCCTTATGCCGTTTTCGAGGCTGAAGTGAACGGAGAAGACGTTTATCCGTCAGACTGTCCCGGAATTAATGCTCTGCCTGACGTTAAACAATTAATGAGTATGGTTATTGATGAAGCGAAGGCAGTAAAGAAGATTATCAGCCCGACCTATAAAGGACCTGCCAGCTTAAAAAATAAAAAAATGATTGATGCACCTGCTGCCTTTATTGAGGAGGACGAAAACGGCCGAGGTATAAGCCCTATTTATGAGGTCAATCCAAGAATATTGGAAGTCGATTCTATAATTGAGAAACTCAAAAAATCAATAAAAGACATCTTTTATAACGATTTATTTGCAATGATTTTAAACACCGCCGAACATACAAGAACTGCAACAGAGGTAAATGAACTCAAGGAAGAAAAAATGGTTTTGCTCTCCCCTCTATTAGAGCAGATACACAACGGTTTAAATCAGATTATAAGCTGGGTGTTTTCGGAGTGTATGGAAAATAATATTCTTCCTGAGCCTCCTGAAATCATAAACGGAAAGAATATGGAAATTGAGTTTGTTTCAACGCTTGCACAGGCTCAAAAGGCGGTCAAGATTTCGGCTATGGAGAGATTTACAACATTCACAATAAACTTGGCACAAACCTTGGATAAATCGCTTTCAATGAAACTCAATGCCGCAAAAATTATTGACGATTATGCTGATTACGCAAACATTTCACCTGAACAGTTAATTTCAAACACAGAACTTGAAAGGTTAAAACAAGTTCAGCAGGAAGAAGAAGCGAGAGCAGAGCAAATTGAAGAAGTAAAAAAGGGTTCAGAGATAATAAAAAATATTGCAGGAGCAGATGCCTATGGGGCAGAACTTTTGCAAAGGTTAGGGATAAGGTAAAAAGAAAGGAAATTTTATGGAAGAAGAACAAATTACCCCTCAGGAGCAAGATGAGGGTTATTTCGGACGTCCGGAGGTTTATGACTATAAGGATGTCGAAATGGGAAGCGACTTTGAATATGACGAAAATTTACTCAAGGATTTTAACGATTTAGCCGCAAAGTATAATTTATCGCAAAAAGGAGCAAATGAACTAATGACAATGGCCGTCAGACTAACAAAGCAAACGCAGGATAATATTGCTAAAGCTATCAGCGAGACCACCCGAAGTCAGATAGAAGACTACAAAAAAATGCTCGAAAACGATAAGGAAATCGGCGGCAAAAATCTTGATTACTCTTTAAAAGTTGCAAATATTGCCTATGAAAAATTTGCACCCGAAGAAGTTCAGACATTGCTTGCACGCTCGGGGCTGAATTATCACCCTGACATTGTAAAAATGTTTATTTCTATCGGAAAGCAGATGAAGAATGACGAAATCAGACCTTCATCAATGGCGCAGCCTTTTAAAGAAGCAAGGGAAGATATTTTATTCCCGAGTATGCAATAGAGAAAGGAGAAATAAAAAATGGCTACATTAGGCTCTACATATCTAACTTTGGCAGACTATTTAAAACGAAGCGAAAACGGAAAAACTGCCGCTGAAATCATCGAAATGATGTTAGAAACAAACGAACTTTTGCAGGATGCAAATGCGCTTCAGTGTAATGACGGCACAAACCACATAACAACCATCAGAAGCGGACTTCCAACAGCAACTTTCAGAAAACTTTACGGTTTTGTTCCGCCCTCAAAATCCGTCACAACACAGGTTAAAGACGTAACAGGAATGCTTGAAACCTATTCTATTGTTGATGTTGATTTGGTTGATAAAGCAGAAAATCCGAAGCTTTTCAGACTTTCTGAATCTTCTGCTTTCATTGAAGCAATGAACCAAAAACTTCAGGACACTATTTTCTACGGAAGTATTAAAGATAACGCTGCTGCCTTTGACGGTTTAAGCGTAAGATACGGCAAAAAATCAACAGACGACAAGAAAATCGGTTTTAATATTGTTGATGCCGGAGGAAGCGGAACCGATAACACATCAATCTGGTTTGTAACATGGGGAGACCAACACACCTCATTAATTTATCCTCAAGGCTCACAGGCAGGTGTTCAGCACAGAGACGACGGTATTTTAACCGAAACAGATTCTGCAGGCGGAAAGAGAAAAGTATATCAAGACCATTATAAAATGGACGTAGGTTTATCCGTAAGAGACTGGCGTTCAACCTGCCGCATCGCAAACATTGACGTCAGCGACCTTGCAGGCGCAGGCGCAGCTGATTTGGAAGATTTAATGAATAAGGCATATTACAAAATCAAACGTTTTGCAAAGACAGGAAGAACGGTCATTTACTGTAATTCAACAGCACTGATGTATTTTGAATCACAAATCAGGTCAAAAAACAATATTAACTTCACAATCAAGGAATATTTAAACGAAAATGTACTTCATTATAAAAATATTCCAATCAGAGAATGTGACCAGATTGTCAACACAGAAGCTCAGGTTTCTTAGGAAGGAGAACAAAATGATATTAGATGAACAAGGACTATTCTCAAATAATCAGGCAGTAACGGCAGATGCCGCTTCAACAAACGTTGTCAAATTAGGAATAGGAGAATTTGCAAACGGCACGCCTGTTCCAATTTTTATCCAAGTAACTGAAGCCTTTAACAACCTGACATCTTTAGAAATCAAGGTTCAGACAGCAACAGATGAAGCCTTTACAACGCCTGTAACATTGGCTTCACAGACAATTTTGCTGGCAAACCTGACAAAAGGTGCGGAGTCCTCTCTTAATTTCTTACCGAAAGGAAATTTAGGTTATGTTAGACTCTATTATGATGTCACGGGAACAGCACCCTCAACAGGCAAAATCCTTGCAGGTATTGTCGCAGGACATCAGGGACATCATCTCAATTAATACTATATTTACTGCAATTATGTACTCCCGGCTCTCCAAAATGGGAGAGCCGACTTTTCTTTGGGAGATAAAAATGAACTATACAAAAGCAAAAATTTTCAACTTAGCGCTGAAAAATCTGAGAATCAGCCAAACACTTCAAAGCACAATGCAAACGGACAGAAACACAATTATCCTGAATGAATATTATGAAAGTGCGAGAGATGAAGTTTTAAAGGATTATGACTGGAATTTTGCAAACGCATACCGTGAATTGACTCCGACCGGGAATATAAGCCAAAATCCATATTTTATGTATGAATATGACTATCCTAATGATTGCCTTTTTGCAAGAGAGATAATAAATTCAAGCGATGTAAAGATAATAGAATTTGAAGTTTCAACAACAGAGAATATGCAAAAGGTTATTAATACGAACTATTCTCCTGCCGTTTTAAGATATACAAAAGTTATGACTAACGAAAGCTTTTTTCCGGTTGAATTTGCTATGGCACTTTCTTGGTATCTTGCATTTTTATCAGCACCCTCAATCAGCGCAAACAGAAACCTTCAGAGTGACTGTCTGAATGTTTACAGTTCTGTTTTAAAGCGTGCAAAAATGCTTAATGCACAAGAAGGCTATCTTGAAACAAAAGAAGAAAATCCATATATGAATTCAAGATAAGTTTAATAAATAAGACCTGCGCCATATTTTGAACTGCGTGTCGGAGTTTTACGCTTTAAAAGATTTTTATAATACGGGGGATTATCATTAACCCAAACATCACGTCTCGGATACGTTTCACCTAATGTATAGGGCTGATCTTTGGGAGGATAATAAGTTTTATAATTATCCTGATTTATTGGGGCATATCTTGAATTTTTTTCAACAGGGTAAAAATAATCTACAATAGGTTTATTCAGAGTTTTCTCAACAATCGGATCAGTATAAGAAGGTTTTCTTAAATTTCTAACCTTCTCATCGACAAAACTCAAAGGACGTGAGATTTGTTTGTTAGGATCAAGCTGAGAAGAACATAAGAATCTTCCATTATCCATAGTACAGGTTTCATAATCATTACAGCCTTGAGTGCTTTTTGAAGAACAATATCTAAACTGAACACAATCATAACCGTTATATTTCATGCACATACCGTCCTGTTGCGCTTCAGCAGCATTTATATTAACAAAAAATAAGATTGCAATTAAAAAAATTATTCGTTTCATATTTCATTAGCCCTTTTTCTTATTTTAGCATATTTTTTATGAAACTAAAATACGGTTTTTGGATTAAGGACTAAAAATTTAAAAAAGAGAGGTTTGGTTTTATGGCAAGAGTAACCCAAAAGTCATTTACTGGCGGTGAGTTGTCCCCGTCTTTATATTCAAGAAATGATTTGGTCAAATATTCTGTCGGGTTAAGGACTCTGAAAAATGGTTTTGTTCGGGCAGAAGGATGTATATCAAACAGAGCAGGTCTTGAACTTGTCTGCGAGGTTAAAAATTCAAGCGCAAAGACAAGAATTATACCATTTTCTTTTAATACCGAGCAGACATATATCATTGAATTAGGGGCTCAATATGCAAGATTTATCAAAAACGGAGGACAGATAATTTACCCTTATGACTGGACAGACCCTCTTTTAACCGGAGAGCCTGTTGAAATTGCAACACCTTATGAACAGGCTGACCTTTTTAATTTGAAATATGCCCAAAATGCCGATGTTTTGACTATTTGCAATAAAAACTATGAAGCAAAAGAACTTTCAAGACTTTCACACTATAACTGGGCTCTTTCGAGTATAAGTTTTTCACCGCAAATCAGTGCTCCACAAAATCTTCACGGATCATGGTCAGGAGGAAACACAAACCCAAAAACTTATAAATACCTTGTGACAGCCGTAAAAGAAAAGACTTATGAAGAATCGGCACGCTCATCTGTCGTTAGCGTCACAGGTGAAATTGAGGCTTCATGGGGAACAAACGAAAAAATAACAATCACTTTTGATGCTGTTTCGGGTGCGTGTGAATATAATGTATATAGGAGTGTAAACGGTATTTACGGCTATGTCGGAACAACGGCAACAACCACTTTTGTTGATGACAAAATTGAACCGGATTTAAGTACAACTGCGCCTATAACTCAAAATCCGTTTTCAAACGGTAATAACCCCGCTTGCGTGAATTATTTTCAGCAGAGAAAAGTTTATGCATGCCTGAAAAATAACCCACAGACACTTGTTGCATCTCAGACTTCAACAAATAATAACTTCAATATTTCACGACCTCTGAGCGCAACTGACAGCATAAATATAACTCTTTCCGAGAGAGAAGTGAACGAAATCAGGAATATTGTTGCTCTCAATGACTTGATTTTATTGACATCAGGCGGAGAATGGAAAGTTAACGGAACGGATGGAACATTTTCTCCGACCTCCTCTCTGAGCGCATTTCCACAAAGTTTTTACGGCTGTTCGGATATTGCGCCTGTAGTTTCAGGTAATATGATTTTGTTTGTGCAATCGGGCGGAAACATAGTCAGAGATTTAGGTTATACCTATGTTTCAGATAGTTATGACGGCGATGAACTCACAATTTTTGCAAACCACCTTTTTGAAGGAAAACAAATTGTCGATATGGCTTATGCTAAAGAACCTTACAGAATTTTGTGGTGCGTTATGTCTGATGGAACTGTCAACGCCCTGACCTATAACAAAAAGCAGGAGGTTTGCGGCTGGAGCAGACACGAAACAAAGGGCGAATTTGAATCAGTTGCCGTCATCAGAGAGGGAAATGAAGATGTTCCTTATTTCGTAGTCAAAAGGACTATTAACAACCAGACAAAACGCTTTATCGAAAGAATGGCAACAAGAACAGTTGACAAAACGGAAGATGGAATTTTTCTCGACTGTTCTCTTAAATATGAGGGAAGTCCTGTCACAACAGTATCCGGGCTTTCACATCTTGAGGGAGAAAAAGTCAATGTTTTGGCAGATGGAGGACTTGTTGAAGGTTTAACGGTTGAAAACGGTGCAATCACACTTCCTCATTCGGCTTCAAAAATTGTTGCAGGTTTGCCTTATGAATTTGAGATGGAAACTCTCAATATTGAGGGAGAGAACACACAGGGACTCCTCAAAATCAGCAATAATATTTCTATTTCCGTTGAAAAATCAAGGGAAACTTTCCGTCTTGTCGGAACAGATGGAGAAATTGAAATCAACACAAGAAAAATTGAGAGCATAAAAGACCCCAACTATTTATATACGGGAAACATCAATTCCTATTCATTTTCCAACTACACGGATGAGGTCAGAATCCACATTCGCCAGCCTCATCCTTTTCCTTTGACTATAACATCAGTCTCGGCAGATGTTTCAGTTGAGGGATAAAGTCAAATCTGCTGAATTTAAGAATGAATAGTTACTCGGTCGGGAGCGTATCGTAATAGTCCGCCTCTGCCTGCTGCCATTTCGGGCGAAATGGAGTTATTACCGTATCGGGTTTATAAACGGAATTAAAACAAGAAATATTTTCAGAGTGATATTTCCCCCAGTCGTTCACAGCGCTGTCCGTTCTTTGTTCTGCCGGGAGAGAAAAATATAAATCAAGATATTCTTTGCTAAACTCTTTTAACATTTCGGGCGGATAACTTTCCGCAAATGCAAAAGAAGAACAAAGCAAAATAAGACTTGTTAAAATTATTTTTTTGAACATATTAAACCCACCAGTATATTATAACTGATTTTTTTATAACAGGTTCAAATTATGTTAAAGCGAAAAGAAAAAACTCTCGAAGATGTCCGATATATTCTTGATAATATCAGAAAAGAAGATTTAGAAGAATTAAAAGCTCTTTGGGGAGAGAATTGGAGAGAGCAGACAATCAAAAACATTATGGAAACAGATTTTCTCGTTCTTGTCGGTGTTTCCGATAAACCGGTTGTTATGGGAGGCATTTGGGAAACAGGAGAAAAAGGCTCAAATGTTGCCTGTGTCTGGCTTCTTTCAACAGATGAAGTTAAAAGGCATAAAACTTCACTCCTTAAAGAAATAAGAAAAGAAATTAAAAACTCAAAATATTCGATTCTATACAATTTCATCTACAAAACAAACCATAAAGCAAAAAAATGGCTCAAACTCTCGGGCTTTCGCTTTGATAACCCCTTTCCCGACCAAATCGAAGTTCCTGAGGGATTTGAGTTCTTTTACAGATTAAAAGAGGAGAAAATAAAATGTGCGTTGTAAGTTCAATAATTTCAGGCGTTGCCTCAATAGTTCAGGGCGCTTTTAATATATACAGAACAACAGAAATAATAAAATATCAGCAGACACAGGCAGAAGAAAACATTAGAGAAGCAAATCAAAATGCCGAAATACAAAGACAAAATGCTGCAATTGAACGTCAGGAGGCACTTGAAGAAGCGAGAAGTCAAAGGCTTAAAACTCTTCAGGAAATGGCAGCCGAAAAAGCAATAATTGCCTCGGGTAACATTGATGTCAATTCACAAACCTCGCTTGATAAACTCAAAAGCATTTCATCTCAAGGCGAGCTTGATGCCCTGAATATTATGAATCAGGGAGAAAAAAGAGCTCAAAAATACCTCCTGCAAGCACAAAAATATGATAATCAGGCAAACTTAATTTTCAAACAATCATCAAAAAATTTTAAAGATAATGCTTTAAAACTTCTTGGAAGCGGAATGTCAACATATAAAAGTATCTTTGGTAATTTAGGCAGCACAGGAGAATTTTAGAAATGAAAAATATTCAACCGATTGAACAACAAGCAGTTTCTGATTATATCAAAATTCTTGAACTGTCAAACTTCATTGATGACTGGGAACAGACAGTTCTTTTCTCCCAAAATGGCTTTTATTCTATGAAAGGAAAAGCAGCAGAGGGAAAAACAAAAGAACTTCTCGAAGTCTTAGAAAGAGACAGCGAAAAAATCCTCAGCGAAAAAAACTTTAAATCTCCCCTTTCATATCAAAAAGCAGAAGAAATCAAAAGGAACAAAATCAACACAATAAAAGAAAAAATGCTCGCTTATGAAGAAAGCGAAAAACTGAAATATGAAATTGAAACAACACAAAAAACAATTGATGCCTCAAAAGATAAAGCTGTTTCATATAAAAGCTATCCTGAAATAACCGAAAAATGCTACCTTAACGCACTCAGCGCAATCGGACTTCAGTCTCAGCTTCTTCAAGCCTCAAAAGATGAAACAAACAACCTGATAAAAAACTTTAACTCTGATTTTTTTGAGGGCATAACGAAGAGTTTTATTTATGAAAATTCCCCAGAAGCAAAAAAGTTTTATTCTAAAAACAAAACATTTATCTTTGAAGAAAAACGGAAAAACATTGAAAAAGCCATATCTCAAATGGAAGAAAAGCAATCAGGATTCAACCTCGCAAAAGAACTTTTCTCAAAAGAAATGAACAAAAGTCAAGCTTTTGAACAGATTCTGGGAATAAAAAACGAAAACATCAGAAAGTTTGCAAAAATCTATCTTGAAGGTTTCTTTAATTCAAAAGAAAATCTTGAAAAAGAACAAAAAGAAAAACAAAACAAAGCAAAATGGGAAGAAATTGATGCCTGTTTAGAAGAAAATTCAGATTTAGCACTATCCAAAATTGATTTAAACGGAAATGAAACTGAAATAAATGCTCAAATCAGCTATATAAAAACAATGATAAAAAAAGGAGAAATAGAAACAGACAACAAAAAATTCTTTGAACTCTATAAATGTGCTTTTGAAACTCCGGAAAAGTTTCCCGACATATATAATTTTAAGCATTGTTTAAACAAAGAAGATTTTGATTATTTTCTGAACTTAAAACCTGACAGAAACGAATATTATGAACTGAAACAACACTTTGAAAAGAGTGAAGATTTCAACACTCTTTTGATTAAGACCTTTAACCTTGAAAAAAAGATTTTTGAGAAAAATGCAAACAAGCAAATTTCTCTAAGTCAAGCCGCTGAACTTATTGAAAGTGTAGCGGCTCGCATAAAGAAATGGGATTTATTTAGAAAGAGAGGTTAAATCCCATTATGAAGGTTATAAATTAAACTTGTTTTGGCTGAGCTGCTTTAGCTTTGCCTTTTCTAAATGCACGTGAAATTAATTCAACACCGGCAAAAACAACACCAAACATTAAAGCACCTTTAAGAGCCATCGATCCGACTGCTTTTATATCAATTTTTCCTCTTTTAACATAATTTTCTGTTGCTTTAGCAACAGTTTTCAAATGTTCTTTAAGAGCAGGTTCTGTTGTTTGTTCCATTGCATCTGTGATTTGTTTGATATAAACATCACCATTTTTAAGAATTGATTTCTGACTTACAAAAGACTTAATACCGTTGACAGCAGCACCGATTGTTGCACCACCTACGGCAGTTCTTAAAACACTGGATTTTGCAGGCTGTTTCTTTTGCTGTACTGGTGAATTAGCGATTGCACTTACTTCCATAAATTACCTTTCAACTTATTGATAGTTTCTTAAAACATATCAAGAACATTTATTGCTATATTGTATCAGAATTTTAACATTTGTATAAATTAAATAAACAATAAAGTAAGGAGAGAATATGACAATTTCATCTGTAGTTCCTGTAAATAACTATACAGGAAACGGTTCAACAACAAAATTTGATTTCGATTTTTTAATTGAAAACAGCGAAGAATTAGTAGTCACCAAATCTGATTCATCAGGGAATATTTTAACTTTAAGAGAAAATGTAGACTATTCAATACACGAAATCGGGAACTCATCAGGAAGTTATATCACTTACCCGATTGCAGGTTCAAGTTATTCTGTTTTAAGCTCTGATGAACTTTTGACTTTATCTCTTGAATTAGAAATCAAACAGGAAAACCAATTTCCACAGGCAAAAAATTTCGAACCTCCTATTGTCGAAAAAGCCCTCGATTACATCATCAGATTAATTCAGATTTTAAACAGAAAACAGGAACGCTCAATCAAGGTTAAAGAAAGCCCTAATCTCAATACGGAAGAATTAGTAAATAATATCGAACAAATTAAAGCAAATTTAACCACTTTAGAAAATATAAACAATGATTTAACTAATATTGATGCCGTAAACTCAAACAAAAACAATATAGATACTGTTGCAGGAAAAATCTCAGATGTCGAAACAGTTTCGGAAATTTCAGCGAACATAACCTCTGTTGCAGACAATGAAACAAACATCAACGCAGTAAACTCAAACAAAACAAACATAGACACTGTCGCAGGTAATATATCTGATATTGAAACAGTTGCAGGAATTTCTTCGGAAATTTCTGCCGCCGCAAACAATTCAACGAATATCTCAACTGTTGCAAATAATATCTCAGATATTAATAATGCTTATTCAAACGCACAAACAGCACAGGCAAAAGCGGAAGAAGCAAGTCTCAGTGCATCTTCCGCCCAATCATCGGAAAATCTGGCAAAAGACTGGGCAAACAAAACAGACGGAATAGTCGCAGATAACGAGTATTCGGCAAAATATTATGCACTTCAGAGCAGAGACCATGCCGGAGTCAGTTATCAAGAACTCAAAGCAAACTTGGGATATTCAAGGAAAGATAACATTGATGATATAAGATTGTTTAATGACGTAAATAAATTAGCCCAAAGTTCTTTTGATTCAGCAAAGTTTACCACAGAAGGAAGTCCATCAGTTACATCTAACGGTATTGCATCAGGATTTAGTTCAAGTAATTATTTAAAAAGCACAGTAACAATTGATTGCACAAAGACTTTCAGAATCACATTCAATGAAAGAAGAGGAATAGCAGCAAAGTTCAACGGTTTTCAGCTTTCAAAATCGGGAGCAGACTCAACCCCTTTATTTTTCATACAATCTGCAAATACAACCAAAATAACACTTGGTTTATACCTCAACGGTACATTAACATTAAATGAATGGGATTTTACTCACTCTAATTACACAGATATTAACTATATTGTTTCTTGGGATAAGACAACATATACCTTGGAAATCAAAAATGCACTGACAAATGAAAATATCTTAACACAAGAAGTATCAAGTTCAACTGCACTTGTAAACGGGAGCAGTTCAACAGGTGTAATTATATATGGCTACAATTGGAACAATGCAATTGCTGTTTCAACAACCGATTTGAAGCAAACATCTGCATATAATGACGGTTTTCCTGTGTTTTCAGGTAACAAAACCGGAACAAAAACAATTTTTGAAGATAATTATACAGTCGTCGGCTCTCCGACAATTGTTGACGGTATAGCAAGTGATTTTTCAACATCTAATTATATTTATAAGACATTAAATATTCCTGCTCAATCTTCAAATAAAATAGTCGTCGAAGGCAAAGTTATATATAATTCCTTGCCCTCAAATAATCAACGTATAATCTTTTCAATTACAAATGCAGATAGCAGTGTTAAATTGTTAAGATGGACACAAGCCTATTCTTCCGGAAATACATACTTCACTTCTCAATACCAAAGATCATCAAATTTAGATTCGGGTGATTTCTCAATAGGTTCAATATCTGTTGGTGAAAATTGTTTTCGTGCGGTAATTGAAGGAAGCAATATTAATATTTATACCGGTTCATCATTTGAAAATATGACACTGCGAAAATCCGCTAGTAACTTTTACAATGGTGGTATGTCACAAATCACAGTAGGACATGACCCAAAACAATCAGGTTGGGGGGGAACTGAAGGCAGTGTACCCTTAGACTACCTTAAAATTACAATTGATGATGAACTTGTTTATGTCCCTTGTCTGGCATTACCATATACAGAAAGTTCATCAGGAGCTTTAATTATTGACAGTGCATACGAAGATAAAGTTCAAGCAATATATAATAACTACGGCTCCGCACTTTATTACACTCTTGACCGAATAAACAAACGATCTGCACTTCCATATGGAGATCTGTACAGTCTTATAATTAAACGATCTGACGGCGATTGGCAGATGGTTGATGAATCCAATATATCTTTAAATACATCTGTTGCTATTGGTGAATATAATGTGGATTTATCAAGCATTTTACCAAATGATGAACACTATTATGAATGTATTTTCAGATACTTTATCTCAAGAACAGATACAAACAGTTCAATATCGTATTACAACATATTCAACAATACCACTGAAACAAAACGATGGCTCAGAGAAACAATTCATGGGGGTTCTTCCTCATCAGATACCGTCTCATTGGGCGGACAATTTACCGCAATAATCAACAAAGGAAGAACTGTTAAAATCAATATTTCAGGTAAAGATTTATCGGAACAAACACTGGAACTGGTAACTTTCAGACGTTTAGGAGCAAATTATTAATAAACAAAATTAAAAACATGTATTGATTAAGAAAGGAAAAATTATGAAAAATCTGTCAGAAATCATCGGTGCTATTTTAACAATCACTCTGCCATTAATTCAAAAGTTAATAGAATCAAAGGTTGTCCCATATTTAAAAAGAAAAGCATATGAAAAAGTTGACGAAAAAGTAGATAACCTTATTAAAGACTTAGCACAAAATGCAAGCAAAATTGCAAATGAAACAAACGAAATAAAAAAACTTGCATATTGCCAAGGTACAAAGTTAGGTATAGAAACAATCAGGGCAATAGCAGAAAAATTAAACAAAGCAGCTGATGAAATCGAAAAAGTAATCGAATAGAAAGAAAACAAAGTGGAAGATAAAATTATTGAATTTGCACCAATAATAATTGTTGTTCTTGCTTTTATTTGGCAAAATAATATTTACGTCAGACCTGAACAATTAGAGAGAATGCACAGGGAAATTCTATTTGATTTAGATATCAGATTTAAGGAACTGCCCAAATTCTATGTCACTCTACCAGCTTATCTCAGCTTTAGAGAACAGGTACTTGATGACTTAAAAGAAGTGAAAGAAGGAATCAATTATATAAAAAATTTACTTATTCATCAAGATGATTGATTTATTACTACCAAGATTGAAAATAAGTGATAAAAATGATAAAATCAAAATAGATGTATTAGAAAATTTATTATGAATAAGACTCTTATCGAATATATAACCAAATTTTCACTTTGCGGAATATTAATAATAATATTCCTGGTTCTATTTAGCATTATTAAAGAACCTTATTCAATGGACAGTAGTGAGTTTCATTCAACAAAAGATGTTAAAAAGGCATTGGAAGAAACTCATAAAGTTGGTCAATCTTTAGACAGAGATTTTATGGACGAATATGTTGATAACCTTAAGACACCTGACCCTAATCTGGATGTAGCAACAAAACGTAATTATTATATTCCTCTACCCAAAGAGTATACTGTTGTAAATTATGAAAATAACAAAGCCGCAAAAGCAGAAAGTTTAAAAAAAAACAGATAGGCGGAAATGATGCTCTGCTCAACTCTTTCTTAACTCTGCCTGAACATCAGGAACAAACTGCAAGAATAATTACCGAAAAACTTTTGGTATCAATGGGATATCCAAAGGATATTCTTACCCTTAAAATTCAGGATATATCTCAGGCTCAGGGTAAAACTCAAGGCGCAGTGCAGATGGGTGAATTTAATATGCAAAACGGCGACCTTTCATTTAACAAACAAGCCTTGAAAACAATTGATACACCAACACTTGTAGCGATTTTAGCCCACGAACTTGACCATTTTGATAAAGCACTTAAAGTTGCAAAATCCGTAGGTGTAAACAAATATATTGCGATTTTTCCTCATAAAAAACCATCTGATGCGTTATTTTGGAATAAAACAATTCCCTATGCAAATACCAATAATTTTGATTCAAATAAATACTATAAAGCAATATACAGGCTGGTTAATTTATTTGATATGGATTTAATAAGCAGTTATGCCGACTATTTCAGGCTGACAGAACCTTTAAGAAACCCTATTGAAGTCAGCGGTTATGCTGTTTCTGACAGAATTTTAACATACTACTACGGGCATCCTCAGGACAGAGGTGAAATCCAAAAGCTGACAAATGCTTTTAATAAAGTAGATATTGCTGTTCAGACAAAAGCAAATTCAAGACCATATCTGAAACGCTGCGTACCTGCAATCTTTGATTACTGTTACAGAAAAGCAGGACTTATTATCAATCCTCAGTTTCAACAGGTTTATAATGACTGTGTAAATAATAAAAAAGGCGATTTAACAGACTTCTGGCTTAAACTTGAAGGAACAATTCCTGATTTTTATAAGATGGGAAGAATGTCAAAAGAAACATCAACAAAAGTATATAACCTTTTAAACCAAACATATCAGCAAACAAACTTCCAACTGACGGATGACAAAATTAACGAAATTTTTGTCCAGAAAATCATGACTCTTTCCTCAAATTTGTACTCATCAAAAGCTCAAGTATATATGGCAGCTCTAATAAACGACTACATGACATTTTTATCACAGACACATTTTAACGCACCAAAGGATGAACTCAATGTTTTGATAGCCGGAATATGCTCTGATAATGCGGTTTATAAGGACAATAAAGATAAAGTACAAACAATACAAAATCTAAAAATCAGGGATGCCTACAAACAGAAAATTTATTCAAATTCTGAATTTAATAACCTCTCACACAAATATAAGAGCAAGGACGAATGCCTTGTCGCACTAGTAAAACAAAGTGCTTTAAAAAGACGTGTAAATTAATTTTTTAAAATTAGTCAATTTTTTGTTGAATAAATACTTAATATATATAACGGACCACAGTTGTATATATGGAGAGAAAAATATGGCGAGAGTTTTAATTTCAATGCCTGAAAAGTTTTTAGGCGAAATCGACAAAGTTGCAGATGACGAAAACAGAACAAGAAGTGAATTAATAAGAGAAGCATTAAGAACATATATTCATAAAAACAAAGTCAGAGAAAATGCTTTAGCAGTCAGAAATGCTTCAATCCTTGAAACATTACTCGATTAACAAAATAACGGATTTATAACAAAAAGAGATGGCCAAAGGTCATCTCTTTTTTTTGTTGTTATTTTTCATAAATGCTTGACATTTAAGCATTCTCTTAATAAGATTAAATAGACACATTGGGGTGTCGCCAAGTGGTAAGGCACCTGGTTTTGGTCCAGGCATCTCGGAGGTTCGAATCCTTCCACCCCAGCTTTTTTTATATATATAATGATTATTCTCAGCTCGTCTAATGGCAGGACGCAAAACTCTGGATTTTGCTATGGTGGTTCGAATCCATCGCTGAGAGTTTTTTCTATATTTGGTTGGGAATTTATATATGTTTTTTAGAGAAATGCTGACTAGTTACTTACCGCTACAATTTGCACTATGCATAGAATTATTTGTTCTCCCAATCATATTTAGTTCCATTTGCACAATAATAAATAATAAATTACTAACCCTTTGGCAAAAAAAAGTAATCAATAGGATTATAAGAAAATTACAAGAACAACCATTTCAAGAAGAAAAAATTCTCCTCACAGATACCCCAACTGTAATAATTACGGTATTGCAACCTGCTATATTTTTTGTGATATTAGCATATTTTCTAATGAACATTGATACATTTTTAAATGCGCCATCTACTTTAGCCGGTAATTTTAATTCATTAATGCTTGTATATATTTTAATGTTTTTACCATTTTTATTATTTTTAATAATTTTCCCACGATGCTACTATATGTTAATTATGACAAATAAACGCATTATAACAAAAACACTTTTCAACACTTTCCGTTACCACAATAATAGAATCAAACTATCTGAAATTTCGGATTTTAAAATTTTATATAATAAAGATCATAAAAGTATAATTAATATAATTAAATTAAAAATGAATAATAATTCAAAATATATAGTTATTCCAAGAAATGTACCTGTCTTCTTGAATTTACTGAAAACTTACCATTCACGTGAACGCAGAATTCAAAAATGATTATATATTTTCATTTATCCACTCAAGCATAGGACGAAGAGCATTTGAACGGTGTGAGATTTTGTTCTTTTCTTCTTCACTCATCTGAGCCATTGTTTGATTATATTCGGGGATAAAAAACACAGGATCATACCCGAAGCCGTTCAGACCTTTTAATTCATCAATAATTTTTCCGTTTACTCTGCCTTCTGTCGTATGCAAAACATTACCATCAGGAGATACAAGAGCCATTGTGCAGATAAAATGTGCATTTCTTTCTTTAACACCTTTTAATTCAGAAAGAAGTCTTTGAATACGTTTTTCTCTCGTTTCAGCATATCTTGCGCTGTGAAGCCCCGGAAGTCCGTTAAGAGCATCAACGCAAAGTCCCGAGTCATCAGCAAGACAATATTCTCCTGTGATTTTTGCACCCTCTTTTGCTTTTATTATCGCATTTTCCAAAAAGGTTTTACCATTTTCATCAGGATTAAATTCACCTTTAATTACATCAAACATAATATCCGAAAAACTGTTTATATTATTCATTTCAGTCAGTTTATGCGGATTAGATGTTGCAATAATAATTTTTTTCATTTATTTTCCAAACCTTCTTGAGCGGTTTTTAAATTCTTCAATTGCCTCTGCAAGAGATTCATAACCGAAATCAGGCCAGAAAGTATCGGTAACAAAAATCTCAGAATACGCAAGTTGCCATAGAAGATAGTTGCTGATTCTTTTCTCTCCGCCTGTTCTGATAAGTAAATCAGGATCAGGAATTGAAGATGTATAGAGTTTTGAAGAAATTGTATCCTCACTGATCTCATCTTTTGAAATAATACCGTTTTGAACATCTTCAATAATATCTTTAACAGCTTTAGTCAGTTCTGCTCGTGAGCCATAGTTAAACGCAATTTGAAGTTGAACACCGTCATTATCCTTTGTGACATTTTCAGCATTGAGCAAAATATTTTTTAAATCATCATTTAAAATAGAGATATCACCAATAAATTTAATTTTAACCTTATTTTCATGAAGTTCAGAGAGTTCATTTGAAATAGTTTTAGCAAGCAATCCCATTAAAAAGCTGACTTCTTCCTGAGAACGATTCCAGTTTTCAGTCGAAAAAGCATAAACGGTCAAATATTTAACTCCGAATTCGTGACATGCTTTGAGGGTTGTTTTTAGTGCCTCAACCCCTTTTTGGTGTCCGATTGCAGAAGGAAGATATTTCCTCTTTGCCCATCTTCTATTTCCATCCATAATAATAGCAATATGCTTTAGCCCGGTTTCAAGAACTGTATTTTTTGTTTTTTCGGCTATATTTTCTGTTATTACCATAAAACTTTCCTGTGTTTTTATTGTCTAATTATAAAACAAAAACTCATTTACATCCAATATATGATTTAAGAGTGAAAGATTTTGTTTATAATAATTAAGTTATAAGTAAAAGGGTTATTATATGCTGCCGATTATTACGGAAGAACAGTCAAGTTTAATATTTGCAGAAATTTTTCAAGATGTTCATGCATGGCGCAAAAAGATGATTCATTATATCAAAGATGAAAATCCAGAGATCAATTCTGCAATCATTGAAGCAGCAAACAATACTGACCTTGATCCTAAAGCTGTTGCATTAGGAGCATATATGACTTATGTTCTGCTAGAAACTGCCGCAAAAGAAAGCGACGGCCTTAGTTTTGAAATTGATGATGAAAATTAAAAAATCTGCTCATTTTGAATAATATTAAAGAATTCGTTAACCAAATCTTTATTCCATTGTTTTCCTGCTTCTTCTTTAATAATATCAAGTGTTTCATCAAGAGTGAATGCTTTACGATAAGGTCTGTCTTGTGTCATAGCATAGAAAGCATCAACAAGCAAAACAACTTGCGAAGTTATCGGTATTTGATTTTCTGAAATACTATTTGGATACCCATGTCCGTCCCATCTTTCATGGTGATTTTCAATAATTCCAATAACATTTGCCATTTTTTCTTTGACAGGCTCTAAAATATCATTTGTAGCGACAATCGGATGAAGCTTTATTGTTTCCATTTCAGTTGTATTAAGTTCCGATTTTTTATTCAAAATTTCACTGGGAAGTTTTATATTTCCGATATCATAAAGAAGCATAGCAATTTTCAAATCATCAGTATCAGATTTTGAAAGATTAAGGCGTTTTGCCAAAATAGAAGCAAGCAAAACTTTGGATTTTGTTGTTCCGTTTTTGTACATTTTATTATATGTTTGCTCAATAATATCAGAAATAGAACAAAGAATTTCTTGTGTATTTTGCTTAGCATTCCCTGCAGAGTTTAATTTTTCAATAATAGAATCAGCAACTTCAGGTTTAATCGGAAGCTTGTTATTTTTAACAATGGCAAGGAATGCATTGATTGCAATATCTTGCCAAGTTGTATCGGTCGTTTTTTTAGCCAATTTTACCTGATTTCTGCCATTTGTTTTAGCACTATACATTGCTTGGTCAGCAAGTTCAATAAGTTCATCAATTCTATCAGAATGTTCAAGGAAAGTGGCAACACCAATGCTTGCAGTAATATGTCCTATTCTGTCAATTTCTTTTGCTTCAATAGCTTTTCGGATACGTTCTGCAGCAATCATTGCACCATTCGAATCAACACCAGGAAGAAGAATATTAAATTCTTCACCACCGATTCTTGCATAAATATCAACTGCTCTGGATTCTTTCTTTAATGTACTTGCAATTGCTTTAATAGCAATATCACCATATTGATGGCCGTAAGTATCATTTATTCTTTTTAAATAATCAAGGTCTAAAGAGATAATTGAAAAAGGCTGATGTTGTCTTATTGCACGCTCTGCTTCTTTTATCAAACTGCTTTCAAAGAATCGTCTGTTATAAATCTGAGTCAGAGGATCTGTAACCGCCTGCTGTTTAATTTCTTCAAAAAGCTCTGCAACAGTGATTCCGAGCTCAATTTGTTTTGAAAACAGAGAAAGGAAATTCATTTCTATGTCGCTGATTTCTTTTCTCGGAGAATAAATCATAACACAGCCAAACGGTGATTTTGCTTTATAGAGAGGAATAATGATTTCCGTTTTAGCTCCATACATTGCTTCAATTTTTCTTGCATTTTCTTCTGACATATCAGGGAAAAACAACTTTATAGAAGTGTTAATATCGTTATAACTGCGAATTGAATTTTCATCAATTGATTTAACAATATTTGAATTTTCAATATATGGTAGTCTAGCACCGACAAACTGCTCACCGATTATTTCTTCTAAATTTGACGTAAACATCGACTTTGAGTGAGCTTTTATTACAAAACTCTTTTTCCCGCTGTCATCATAAGCGATCTGGAAGACTATAATTCCGATATAATCCATATCTTTTGAAAGAATGTCGGAAATCTTTTCTAATACATTTGCAAGGGGCTGAGGCGAATTCATCATATCCCATACACTTGAAAGAGTTAAAATTGTCTGATTTGTCTGTTCCAAATCTTTTGTTTTTTGTTCAATTTCTTCTTCAAGTGCAGCATTACGAGCATATACTTCAGCAAAATCAGCACCGCTCTGGTATATCCCCTTGTCAAAAGTTTGTATTTGTTTAATTAATCGCTTAAATCTTGTAAACATGTTAACTGCCAAATATTTGTATGGTTATTATACTATGATAACTTATTCAAGTTAAGATGTTATTAACAATACTTATAATTTCTGAAACCTCAATTCCTTTTCTGCAATTGTCAGTTTTGAACATACACTTACGTTTCATACAAGGTGAACAAGGTTCTTTTGCCTGAACCGAAAAGTATCCTTCTCCAAAAGGTGCCGTTCTGTTTTTTGAGGTTGAGAAAAACAGAGTGACAATTTTGGGTTTTTGAACTGCCCAGGAAATATGCGCACTGCCTGAATCAGGTGAAACAACAATATCTGCTCTTGAAAGGACTTCTCTTAATTCTTTAAGATTAGTTTTACCTGTTAAATCAAGAACCTTCCTTTCTGAAAAATTGATAATTTCTGAAGTCATGTTTTTATCGTTTGAAGATGCCGTAATAATAACATTAGCTCGTTCTGAGAATGTTTTAATAAGCTCTGCCCAGTTTTCATTTAGCCAATGTTTATTTCCCCAAGTAGTAGACGGAGCAAGAACAAGAATAGGTTTATTTGGCTCAACATCTTTTAAAAGTTCGTCTGCTTTTGATTTAATTTCACCTGAAACTTCGGGGAGAGGGAAAGTAATTTTTTCTCCTTTCCAGCCTAAATACCTTGCAATATCAAGGTTCCTTTGAACTACATGATAGTTTGTATCAAAAATCGGACGGTCAGTTTTTATGATTTCATTTGAAAATAGAGTTGAAAACTCTCTGCCACCTTCTTGTGCAAGTTTTCTTTTTCCTTTTGAAAACATAACAAACACGGCGCTTTTTAAAAGTTGCTGAACATCAATTACAATATCATATTCGGTTTTTCTGATATGCTTAACAAGTAAACAATATTCCATAAAATTCTTAAATTTGTTCTTTCTTTTTTTCCATCTTTTCTTCGGAACAACAAAAAGATTGTTAATTAAAGAATTATTTCTCAAAAAAGCTGCAGCTTTATCTTCGACAATCCAGTCAATACTTGAAACAGGATACAATTCTTTTAAAGCGGAAAGTAAAGGAAGCGTATGGATTGTATCTCCTAAAGCACTAAGCCTTACTAATAGAATTTTCATTTCACCATTATTCATAATTCATATTATATCATACTTTTATTACATTTATTTTACAAAAAATAACGATTTTTAGACTTTTTAGAGGAATATTTTTTCAAAAAAATTTATTATTATAAATGTGTCAGGAAACGGAAAGCAAATATTTCTCTCAAAATACAAAAAGGACATTTTAATGAAAAAAGAAGATTTAAATACAATAAAAGAGTCAATAATGATGTGCAAAATCAGACTCAGAAATATGCAACCCTATATTAAAACTTCAGAAAAAATTTCACAGAGCTATAATAAAGTCTTGATTGAAAAAGCTATATTGAGAGAAAAAGCTCTTCATAAAGAACCTACTTTAATGGAAAAACTTGTCAGAAAAGTGACTCCGAGAAAGAAAAAACTTATCTGCGATTATTTTAAATCTGCCGTCTAGAATATTTATTCTTTTCCGTTTGGGTGATAAAATAACCTTATGGAAAAAGAACTCAAAATTGTTTCAGAATTTAAGCCCTCAGGGGATCAGCCCAAAGCTATAAAAGAGCTTGTTGAAGGACTGAAAAAAGGTTATGATACCCAGACTCTTCTTGGTATCACAGGGTCCGGAAAAACATTCACAATTGCAAATGTAATTGAGCAAATTCAAAAACCTACCCTGATTATTGCCCACAATAAAACTCTTGCTGCGCAGCTATATAATGAATTCAAAGAACTTTTTCCGAATAATGCTGTTGAATATTTTATCAGTTATTATGATTTTTATCAGCCGGAAGCTTACATTCCAAGAAGCGATACCTATATAGAAAAATCGGCAACAATAAATGATGAAATAGACAGACTTCGCCACAACACAACAAGAAGTCTATATGACAGAAAAGATGTTATAATTGTTGCTTCTGTCAGTTGTATCTATGGTTTAGGTCTGCCTGAGAGTTATTTTAAAGGCACAATAACCCTCTCTGTAGGTGACATTATAGACACTCAGGAACTCTTAAAGCACCTCGTTGAAGTACAATACACAAGAAATGATGCTGAACTAAACCGTTCAACTTTTAGAGTTCGCGGTGATTTAATTGAAATCATGCCTGCCTACGAAAAGATAATAACAAGACTTTATCTGTTCGGTGACGAAATTGAAAAAATAGTCAGGATAGACCCTGTTACAGGTGAAATTGTCGAACGACTTGATAAAGTAACCATTTTCCCTGCAGTACACTATCTTTCATACGATGAGGACAAAGATACAACTTTAGCAATGATCAGGCAGGAACTCGCTGAGCAAGTCAAGATGTTTGAAGCAGAAAATAAACTGATTGAAGCTCAAAGAATAAGCCAGAGAACAAGATACGATATTGAAATGATAAAAGAAATGGGTTATTGCTCGGGAATAGAAAACTATTCAAGGATAATTGAACGCAGACCCCCGGGTAGCGCACCCGCAACACTTCTTGACTATTTCAAAGATGATTTTCTTCTTGTCATAGATGAGTCTCACGTCACAATACCACAACTAAAAGCAATGTATAACGGAGATCAGGCAAGAAAGAACGTACTTGTCGAATACGGTTTTCGTCTGCCGAGCGCCAAAGATAACCGCCCGTTGAAATTTGAAGAATTTTGGGACAAAGTCAATCAAAAGATTTTTGTTTCGGCAACCCCTGCAGATTTTGAAAAAGAACACTCCCAACAGCTTGTCGAACAAATCATCAGACCAACCGGACTTCTTGACCCTGAAATTATTGTCAGACCATCTTTAAATCAAGTTGATGATTTGATAAAAGAAATTAATCAAACAACACAACGTGGTTTCAGAACACTTGTCACAACTCTGACAAAAAGAATGGCAGAAGATTTAACGGATTACCTCTCCCAAAACGGAATTAAAGTCAGATATCTGCACAGTGAAGTTGTATCACTTGAAAGAGTTGAAATTTTGAGGGATTTAAGATTAGGAGTTTTTGATGTTTTGATAGGTGTTAACCTTTTAAGAGAAGGTCTTGATATCCCGGAAGTTGCACTTGTTGCCATAATGGATGCTGATAAAGAAGGTTTTTTGAGGTCAGATACAAGTTTAATTCAGACAATAGGAAGAGCCTCAAGAAACTCTGATTCAAAAGTGCTAATGTATGCTGATAAAATAACGGACAGTATGGACAGAGCAATTAAAGAAACAAACAGAAGAAGAACTCTCCAAATTGAATATAACAAAAAGAACAATATAACCCCTAAAACCATCAAAAAACCAATTGAAAACAACCTTCTTGCTCTTGTCGAAAGTTACAGAAACATTGAAGATATCATCGCTGAAGAAATGGTTGAAAACAACATTTCAAAAGAAGATCTCCCCAAGATTATTGCAAAACTTGAAAAAAGTATGAAGAAAGCAGCCAACATACTTGATTTTGAAAAGGCTCTTGAAATCAAGGAGCAGTTGAAAAAACTGAAAAGTCTGCTTTAAAAATTTAAAAATTCTTTATCCTCTTCAGTAATAATTAATTCCTCATAGATTTGAAGAAATACATCTATACTGACAAGATAGAAAATTAAAACTACAAAAGCATAAAGTGAATACTGAAAAATAACAAGTGACTTCAGATCTTCAGCAAACGCTGTAGTACCTGCCAAATATACTAAATATGCAGGTAATCCGATTAAAAATACTGCCTGAAACATGAATTTCAACATATTAATAAAAAACTCACCGCCAACATTAAAAATCGTTTTCAAATTTAATGCATCAAAAAATTTATAATCCTTCGCATACATAATTATTTGAATCATTGAAATTGAAAACCACATAAGAAAAGTTAATATAATAGCCAAATACTTTACTTGTGCAATTGTATCCATATTTTCAAAGAATAAAATTGCAAAAAATGCAAGAGCGGTAATTGGAGTAATGCAAACCATTCCAACAAAGCCCCTAATGATGACATCAAAAAGTGTCGTTATAGGATTAGGGAAATAAATATCCCTTTCTTTCAAAGCACAATGAAATGTAACAACCATATATCCTATATAATAATAAACAATTAAATACAACATATACTGATATTTTTCAATTTCATTGCCTAATAAAGAAACTAATAACATTGGAACAAAAAGAACAATCAGTTTTACTACAAAAATTTTGTCGTTTGAGAAATTTCTTAATGCATCAATTACAGAAGCCATTTATATTTCTCCTATCCGTTATTTCTAATTCTTTCAATGATTTTTGTAACATCATCATTATCTAGCGTTTCGTGTTCAAGTAATTCTCTTGTTATTGAATCCAATAAATCACGATTTTGAGTCAATAATTCTTTAGCATATTCATATCTTGAATCAATGATATGTTTGACTTCTTTGTCTAATTCTGCAGCAATTTCTTCTGAGAAATCTCTCGTATGTCCGAAGTCTCTGCCCATAAAGACGTGTTCCTGAGATTTGCCATATGTCATAGCGCCCATTTTATCAGACATACCCCATTGGGTAACCATTTTTCTGACTGTATCAGTAACTTTTTCAAGGTCGCTTGAAGCACCAGTCGAGATTTTATCAGGCCCAAAAACAATTTCCTCTGCAACTCTGCCGCCGAGTGTCATTGTAATTTGATCAAGCAATTTTGCTTTGCTGACGTGGACTTTGTTATCTTCAGGTTTTGTCCAGGTAATACCTAAAGCATAGCCTCTCGGAATAATAGTAACCTTATGAAGTTCATCACATTCCGGAAGAAGTTTTGCCAAAAGTGCGTGTCCGACTTCATGATAGGAAGTAATTTCTTTATCTTCATCGGTCATAACACGGCTTTTCTTTTCAATACCTGCAATAACTCTGTCTATTGAATCATCGATTTCGGAATTATTAATTACTGTCTTATTCTTTCTTGCAGCCAAAAGTGCAGATTCATTAAGAAGACTCTGCAAGTCAGCACCGGTAAATCCCGGAGTACGTTTTGCCAAAGACTTCAAATCAACATCTTCACCAAGCGGTTTACCTTTTGCATGGACATTTAATATTGCTTCTCTTCCTTTGATATCAGGGAGGCTGACCATAATTTGTCTGTCAAATCTTCCCGGACGGAGAAGTGCGTTATCTAAAATGTCAGGTCTGTTAGTTGCAGCAAGAATAATGATGTTTGTATTTTCATCAAATCCATCCATTTCAACCAAAAGCTGGTTAAGAGTCTGTTCACGCTCATCGTGACCACCACCTAAGCCTGCACCTCTCTGACGTCCTACAGCATCAATTTCATCTATAAATACAATACAAGGTTGATGTTTTTTAGCCTGTTCAAATAAATCACGAACCCTTGAAGCACCGACACCAACAAACATTTCAACAAAGTCTGAACCGCTGATTGAGAAAAACGGAACACCTGCTTCACCTGCAATAGCTTTTGCCATCAAAGTTTTACCTGTACCTGGTGCACCAACCAAAAGAACACCTTTTGGAATTTTAGCGCCTAATTTAATATATTTTTCACCGTCTTTTAAGAAATCAACAATTTCTTCAAGCTCTTGTCTTTCTTCATCAATACCTGCAACATCGGTAAATTTTACCTTTACTTTACTGTCAAGCATCATTTTGGCTTTGCTCTTTCCAAAAGAAAGCGCCTGAGAACCATTTGCCTGAATAATTTTTGAAATAATAACAAATAAAACAACCATCAAGAGAATCGGGAACAACATTCCTGCAAGTCCCATAAAGGACGAGGATTCACCCTGTTTTTTAACGGTAATATTAACATTATTTTCTTCTAATACAGGATAGAGAGATGCATCATTCGTGGGTATCATAACCTTATAACGAAGAGCAGAAGTAACTGCTTCCGTGCCGTTTACATTGGTTTTTATTTCATCATTATACGGAATTGCAGTAAGGGAATCCTTATCTATTTCAACAGCTTTAATTTCAGTATTTCTGACCTTAGAAAGAAAATCAGAATAAGACATACTTTCAGTTGTCGTAACAGGTCCGGCAAAGAGCATTGAAATCAATGCTATAGTAAGAAGACCAACAACTATCCATATCCCGATTGATTGATTTTTATTCATTTTATTTCACCTATTAATGTAATAACAAGATTATAGCACGAAATCATGTTTTTATAAATTGTGTTAATTTTTTTGAGAGAACAAATAAATCAGAGCAATTTATTTTTTGTTTAGATTTATAAATATCAGGCAAGAAGTAGTCGAATGAATATAAGTTTTAAAGGTGCAAATATAAACATCAACGTCGTTTCCGACACGCATGGAAACATAGATAAATGCGCAAAATTTGTTGGAGTCTTTAATGAAAAGAAAAATGACATAACTTTAAAACCACAAAGAGGAAATGAAAACATATTTGCAGTTTGCGGAGACTGGTTTATGTCAGGCGGAACAAAAGGATATAAATCATCTCCTGAAACACCTATTGGCTATTTTCAACTCATTTCTTTTAATAAACTTTGTCACAAATTAAAATCCACTATCCATGGACTCAAAACAATATTTATCCCGGGAAACCACGAATTTGACGGCGGAGATAAACTTTTAGGGAATATTTTTAATAAAATGGACTCCGAAATAATTAATACTAACCTTGATTTTGAGCATTCAAAAGCTTTCCAAAAAGTCATTGATTCAGGAAAACTTTTAAAGACAAAAGTAATAGAAGTTGAAGACGATAAAAAAGATGGAGTTAAACATAAAGTCTTATTGCTTGGTATTTCACCGGTCAACTTGGCATATTATAGCAAAAACACAACAAACACAT
>JAEEGL017143918.1_pt1 | contig 58552 bp, 39 predicted proteins | sample 9134231 | NCBI WGS metagenome assembly JAEEGL01 (sample SAMN16246548, study PRJNA631951) | gut metagenome | biome: gut microbiome; feature: rumen; material: fiber-attached | host: Bos | place: Iran: Karaj | collected 2018-10
GCTAACTTTAGGATCAATCGGCACTGAGTCATCGTGAGAACTAGCACCTTTATTATCTACTACACTCGCCAAATTTTCGTCACCCTGAGCGCTTACCGCACTGCTTGAAGCAACTCCCGCTGAAAATGCACCTAGCAATATTAAACTTGCAAACTTACCTTTATTCATATGCTAAAAACTCCAGTTTCTGCTGAAAAAAAGCATATATATATATATATATATATATATCGATTCTGACCAAATTTTTAGAGAAACATACAAGCCAAAAACAAAAAAATAAAGTAAAAATTATATATATTCAGTATTATAGAACATTTTAATTTAATTTAATTTGGGTGTCAAGCAAATTTATTTTAGATTCATCATAAAATTAAGCTAAATGTTGAACGGTAATAAAAAAACTCTAAATTTATATAATAAAAATAAAAATTAACTAGAATACAAAAATAAATATGTATTGCAAAAATAGTTTTCTAACATACATACGGCAGTACTAAATCCTGATAGATATTTTGATATTTTATCTATTAAGGAACGAAAAATTAGTTAAAGATTGTTACTGAAAAATTGGTTTTTTTGTTTGTTAATCTACCTACTTTTAGCACTTCCATACTAGATATTTAATTACATTATATTAATGATTACATCGAAAAAATATTAAAAGTTAAAAATTATAAGAGAGCCATTGGAACAACTTACTTAGCCTCATTATATAATAAATAAAATTTTAATTTCTGTATTTTTTATTGTTAAAATTAGATTTACTTAGATAATAATTAATTAAAAAGGAGAAAATTTTTGTCAAATGAAACCTACTTTATTTAGAGGCTCTGGTGTCGCACTAGTTACACCTATGAACGAAGATGAGAGCGTTAACTTCAATGAACTAGAAAAATTAATAGAATTTCAAATAAAAAACAAAACGGATGCCATTATAGTCTGTGGCACAACAGGAGAAAATGCTACGTTAAGTGATTCTGAAAAAGAACAAGTTATAAAATTTACTGTAGAAAAAGTTAATGGTAGAATTCCGGTTATTGCTGGCACGGGTGGGAATTGTACAAAACGTTCTGTGTATCTTTCAAAGTTAGCAGAAAAATTAAAATGCGACGGTATTTTGGTTGTTACACCGTACTATAATAAAACTTCTCAGGAAGGATTGTACTACCACTATAAAACTATAGCTAAAGCTGTAAAAATACCAGTTATACTTTACAATGTACCGTCTCGAACAGGAATAGATATTGCACTAGAAACATGTCTCAAGCTCTCAAAAATAGACAATATCTTGGCTATAAAAGAAGCTAGTGCAGACATTTCGAAAGTTTCTAAAATAATCTCTTTGTGTGGAGAAAATTTAAATGTTTATTCTGGTAATGACGACCAAACTGTACCAGTCTTATCTCTTGGAGGTATAGGAGTAATATCAGTGTTTGCGAATGTTTTCCCTAAAGAGATGCACAACATAAACAGTTTATATTTTGAAGGCAAAGTAATAGAGAGCAGAAATTTATTTTTTAAATACTTAAATACTATGAATGCTCTATTTTGTGACGTTAATCCTGTTCCTGTAAAAGAAGCACTTAACATGATGGGCTTTAATTGTGGAAAATGTCGAATGCCATTATTTGAATTAAACTCAGAGAATATTGCAAAATTAAAAATCGTTTTAAAAGAAAACTCTGCTAAAACTTAAATCTATACATATTAAATATTACTAGCTAAAGTTTGCACAGAAAGGCAACCCTAAAAGGCTAAATAGAAAACTAAAGCTTATGCCTCATAAAAATAAGAACTGAGTTTTCAAACGTATTGGGAATCTTTCTTTGTTTGGCAGTAAGTTTTCCCTGCAAAACGTCGTGGCTAAGTAATGGCGTAAATGTCGTTTCGTGTCATATGTAAAAACAGTATAATCAAATGATATACCCCCATAAGTCTTTCATGCACGGTTAATAAAATCATACTATGTAACCTATGTATTTTTTTACTGACTTAAAATAAGAGAGTTTAAAAAAATTATTTCCTGGTAAAATTATAAAATACAGTGATAAAGTTATTGAGTAACAATAACATTTGGTAAAACGTTCAAACTACTTTCGAAGAGACAAACACTCAGTTAATATACTAACAGTTTAGTATTACCGTTTCACGTTACAAATTTTTCAAGACTTAAAATTATCATAATTATTTTTTATTGCATCTTTGTACGCCATATATGTCCTATTATTAAAACAAGAAAGTATTATTCTGATTTCATAGTCTTTGTTTATACCCAACCATTCATTTATAGCCTCAAGAGATAAATCGGCTGCTAATTTTGAAGGAAAACCATAATTTAAAGTAGAAATTGCCGGGAAAGCTATGCTGTGTATGCCGTTATTTTTAGCTAAATCAAGACAATTTGAATAACAATTTTTTAAACTTTCCTTATCTTCCACAGTAATATTATCCCTTCGTCCTGAAACGTTAGGTCCAACAGTATGAATAATAAACTTTATAGTCTTTTTATGCTTGTTTATTAAGTCGCAACTGCTGGTCAACATTACTTTTCCCGCTGAAATCTTATTCAAATTATTTAGTTTAAGTGCATTTTTGCTTGCATTTACTAATTTTTCCCAACCAGCAGCACTATGGATAGCACCATCCACACCGCCTCCACCACTTAAATCTGGTCTAGCTGCATTTACGATACACTCACAATCTAGTTCCACTATATCACATATCTTAATTTCAATAGAAGATCCTTCACGAATTCCATCTCCTACATACTTCAAATAAATCGGCGGAGTGCCTTCATTTTTTATTTCTTCCATTATTCGTTTTCTTTTAAAGTTACCGCTTGCCCCTAATACGACCATAGCCTTTCGTCTTTCTCCTGGCCGCCCACCAAGGAGATTATCTTTTTCTAAAAAGTCTTCAGAATAAACCAATTTATTTGAATTATTAAAAAAATCAGAAGAAACGACTGTTACTATAAAAGCACTGCCTATTAATCTTTTAAACATTTTTGAATTCATAATTATATCCAAAAATTATACTTAAACAAAAACCTTAATTTCTCCCAAAGAAGAAAGAATACTGGCATTATATCATAATTTATTTAAATTTAAAAGATATTTTTAATAAAGACAGTACTAAAAACAGGTAGATATTATTAATTTATATAATATGAATTTCAAAGTATGGTTTTATAAAAATTGCACACTTGACTATCGATAAGCAGAAAAAACTATTTCTTACCTACTTTGCCTACTACCTAGTTCGGTTTATACAAAATGTCAGTCGAAAAATTAAATTTTTCTGTTTATGAGTAGTAATTCAATGTTATATATGCACTTTTAACACTGCCACTAAATTTAGACTCTTTATAAAAAATGTTAAAAAGATATAATAGTGTTATAGATTATAAAATATTTAACTTTGTAGAACATAAAATATAAACAGAGCAAGTTTAAGAACAGGAAGAATTTGTAATAGAATGTACGAAAATGCGGCACAATTGATAAAACTTTGTAAAGAAAAAAATAAAAAGATACACGAGATTGCTTTAGAAAAAGAAATAAAGCTAACTGGCGATACAGAAGACAAAATTCGAGACAAATTCAATAATATGATAAGTATAATGAGGGAAAGTTCCTTCAAAACCTTAACAGAGGCTATACCCTCTGTTAGTGGACTTACGTCCGGCACAGCAAAAAAATTGATGGAGTATATATCCAATAATAATTTCACTATTATGTGCAAAGATACTCTATATAGTGTCGCCAGAGCTTTTTCGTGCTTTGAGGTAAACGCGTCCATGGGGAAAATTGTTGCAGCTCCAACAGCTGGGTCTTGTGGAATTTTGCCAGCATGTCTTTTAACTATTGGGGAAAGAATAGATGCAGATGATACCTTACTTACAAATTCATTTATAACAGCAAGCGCAATTGGAGACATTATTGAAACAAATGCCACTTTATCAGGAGCAGAAGGTGGATGCCAGGCAGAATGTGGAAGTGCTTCGGCAATGGCCTCTGCTGCTTTAGTTTATATGTTTGGTGGCTCTGTAGATGAATCTTTTCATGCTGCTTCGATGACTATAACTAATGTTATGGGACAGGTTTGTGACCCAATTGCTGGCCTTGTTGAAATTCCATGTGCTAAACGCAACGCTATTGGAGTAGTTAATGCTTTAATGTGTGCGGACTTAGCTTTAGCTAAAATAGAGTGCATTATACCTTTTGACGAAGTAGTTGAGGCCATGTACAATATCGGCAGATCTTTACCCTCTGAGCTAAGGGAGACTGGCCTTGGTGGACTTGCGGGAACTCCTACAGGTGCATCTATTAGAAGGAAAATTTTTGGGGAGTAATTTTTATGAACAATATTTTTGATTTTTTTGTTGTTTTTGCCAAGGACGCATATAGAAAGCTGGTAAACGTATTTTGTGCTTAAAGTTTATGTACGACGTTATTAAGTTTCACATTAACAATTTAGAGAATGGAATTTGGTGGACTTGCGGGAACTCATGCAGGTGCATCTATATAGAAGGAGCATTTTTTGGAGTAATTTTTATAATCAATATCTTTAATTTTTTTGTTTTTACCTAGAACACATACGAACACTGCAGACGTATTAAAAAAACTTTAACAAAAAAGCGTTTGCAACCTTATGTATGAGTCCTCGGATTTAACTTAAAACTTCAGATTCCGTTAAAACAAAAAGATAAATCTCACAAAGTTTATATATAAAAATAAAAAGTAGTTTTATAGAATAAAAAAGTCAATCATAATTTAAATAAAATCAGTAATGATACTCATATATGTTTTTAAAATTTAATATTGTGCACGATAAAATTGGTAGTAAGTGGTAAAAATTTTCTAAAAAATTGATGCTATTAAGAAAATCTATAAAATTTAGTAAATATAGGAGAAACTCAATTCTAAAACGAATTTTTTAGTAACGTATGATGTAAAGTTATTGACATTATGTTTAAATAAATAGCATAAATATTAAAATTAACTTTAAAATGATTGTGAAACGAGATAATAATTAGTCAGAAAATAACAGAACATTATACGCTCAAATTGGTATCAATAACAAAAATATATCTGAGAAAAATTCATTAAAATTTATATTTCCAGCAATAGAATGTTACTATTTTGGGTTGTCAACATCAGCTAATTACTGGCTGACTCATTACTTATAAAGTTGATTAAGCTCGTACATTTGAGACAATAAGATATTTAATTTTTAACACTATACTCTTAAGTAGGCAGTGTTAAAAAAGCTAGTAGATTAGGGGAAAATGATTATATACAAAGCGTACACTTAACTAATGTAAAATTTATGAATCGATTGTTGCGCCAATACCTAACCCAGTTTGAACAAAAAACTTACTGATAGCTAAAAACCATAAATTTATTAAAAATTTAATTTTTCTGTTAATGATTTTTAATTTTTGTGTTTTCTATGTAGTTTTATCACTAGTCTTAAGTATAGGCTATGCTAAAGCCTTGGCAATGCAACACTTTTAGTCTACAAAATCCGAAACAAAATTTAACGTCTTTGTAGATACTAAGCATTTATGTAGAGTTTTTAAATGTACAACAAGGCCATGGCAAGGTGCTAATCCTAATAGATAGCTTAATACTTTCTCTCATTAAATGTGGTTAACTAAAAAAATTAAATGGAAATTATTACAAAAAGGAACCGGTTTTTAAAATTTTCTTAAATTTGATGCCCATAAGATATTATCTGTTAATCTACCTACTTTTAGCACTGCCAGGCCATTATATCTATTTTTTGTAAATTTATTTTTAATGTTTTACTTTTTTTATATAAATAAGCTCTAGTTTACGCATTACAAAAAAAGCCATTTCTATAAGAAAGATGCCAACAATATTTGCAAACTTTGTGACATCCACCTTTCTCCCAGTCAGCTTTATTACAGTCAAGAAGTTTAAATTCGCTAGGCCTCTTGCAAATAGAATTTTTACCCCCTTGAACTTTTTTTAGACTATAAATGTCAATATCACTATGAAACAAAAAAATCTCCCCCTAACATATAAAACTTTAAGCTTAGTATGTGAAGGAAAATATGAAGTTATTTAATCTATGTTTTATAAAAAATAAGTTTAAAACATTTAAATATAAAAAATAGGTTTAATATTACAAAAGCTAAACTTAATTAATCTAATAAATATAAGAATATACAATCGATTATTAAAAGTCAATAAAAATATTTCAAAACATAGAAAATATTTTTATTTATTATATATTAAGTCAGCCAAAGACCCAAAAGTATATCCTTCGTTTTTATATTTTTTAATTAAATCATCTAATATTTCTGAATTAGTTTTTGAAGTGCTATGCAGAAGTACTATTGCACCAGGGTGAATTTTAGAAAGTTTTGTAAACGCTACTTCTTTTGATGGCTGTTTAGTCTTTATCCAGTCTACATAGGCAAGGCTCCAAAAAAATGTTGTATATCCAAGCTCTTTTGCAATTTTTAAATTTTCTTCACTATATTTACCTTGTGGAGGCCTATAAATTTTAAGCATATCTTTTCCTGTAACATTTTTAAATAGTTCTTCAAGAGGTAGAACTTCTTTTTTAAACTCTTCTAATGTTTGCATTTTAGACATATCTGGATGATTAAGCGTATGGTTACCAACTAAATGATTCTCCTGTACCATACGTTTGACTAAATCCGGTCTTGTTTCAATATAGTTTCCAACTAAAAAGAACGTAGCCTGTACACCATTCTTTTTCAAAGTATCTAAAATGTTTGATGTATACCCATTTTCATAGCCTGCATCGAATGTTAAATATATCTTTTTTTCATTTTCGTTACCAATGTAGTAACAGTTATATTGTTTTAAATAATCACTACTGGCATTACCTTTTGGAATATTATCCTTATTAAAAGTTAATCCCCAGTTAGAGTAAACTTGTGTGTTAACAGATGTATGCATAATTTTTTGAGATACTATTCCATATAATGCTGGTACCAAAATGGAAGACAATACACAAATTGTAGCTATAATAATTTGTTTCTTTTTAAGTACTAAAATCAAAGCTATGCCTCCAAACCATTACTTTTTATTAATGGTATGGTTAAAATTTTTTTATTATTACTTCATTTTAAAAGAATTTTAAAAAGCATAAATTCAAAGGGTAGTGCCAAAAATAGATAGATCAACAAGTAACACTTTATGAATATCAATTTAAAAAGGATTTTAAAAACCAATTTTTTAACAACATTTTCCACTTATTTTATTTTTTTATTTTGAAAACCTTTGAAGAGGCAAAACATAAAACTATCTATTAAGACTTAGCAACAATGCCACTCAAAAAGCTACATGGTATGGCCTAAAATATGCTATATTACACTCTCTTATTCATATTTTTGTTTCTATATACTTAAAATTACGTATCTTTCATGATCTTTACGATATTAAATTTACTTGGCATAAACTAAATAGTTAGTGTCAATTATAAATTTTACAATTTATTTACTAGAGTTTTTTTAAAATAACTTATTTTAGTAAAAATTAACTATATTTATAACAATTTGTATATACGATAAAAATTATATTTAGTCTATTTTTATGGAATCTAAATACTGCTGCAATATAACAGTAGCTGCTATTTTATCTATCATTGTCTTTTTTTTTCTCTTTTTTGTAGTACCACAGTTCAAATAGTTTTGTGCCGACTTTGTAGACCATCGCTCATCTAGCATATCAATTTTTACATTTACTAAAAAATTTAGTTCTTCCTTAAACTCTCTAGCAAGTCTAGCCCTTCCGCCCTCAGTTCCATCCATATTCTTCGGAAGGCCAATTACTACATGTGTAATGTTATTCTCATAAATTAAATTTGCAACTTTTTTCAAAAGCTCATCTTTATTTCTTTCAACTATTACACATAGTGGCGAGGCCAAAGTGTTACCAAGATCGGAAATTGCAACTCCTGTTCGAACATCACCCAAATCTATTGAAAGTACTCTCATAAAATATACATTTCTATTTTTGAAAAAAATTTATCTGTGTCATAATAACATAATTTTTAATAAATTACATATAATAACAAAATATATTTAAACAATATATATTTTAAGTATATTTTCTTGACTTTTTATAAGTATTACACTACTATAAGTGCAATATTTAAGTTTTTGCTTCTCTAATTTTTATAAAGGAGATAGGGTTGTTTTTATGAATATAAAAAAACGGATATTAAACGGGTTGTCTAAATCTTTAGTTATTATAAATTTATTCTCTGGAATTGGGTTAAACCGCAGTTTTTGTGATGATATAAACCTTGGATATAAGCCTTCAATAATATCTGTATCTAAGAAGTTAAATAAGAAGAAAAAAGATTCGAGATATCTGCACAAAAAAACGTATAAAGGAATGAAAATATGGGATTTTGAAAGTGTAAAATTTTGCCTTCCAAATTATCCTCAGGATTTGATACAAAATCATATTATTAGTCAGAATGATTATTTTGAAGGAAAAATTTTAAGAAAATTAGATAAATTTATTCCTGAAGGAGCTACAATATTAGATATTGGCGCAAACATTGGAAACCATACCGTATATTGGGCAATGCAAGACAAAATAAAAAAAGTATATTCTTTTGAACCTTTGAAAGAAACTTTTAATATGTTAGAGAAAAATATAGAAATTAATGACTTAGAAGAAAAAGTAAAGCTATTTAGCATAGGCTTGAGTGATGAAGAGAGTTCTGCAAGGATAAGTCATTTTGACAAAACTAATATTGGCGGAACTAGTATTGAAAAAACAGCGGATGGAAGCTTAGTGGTAAACAAACTTGACAACATAAAAATTAACGAAGACCGCATAGATTTTATAAAAATAGATGTTGAAGGGCACGAAATAAAAGTACTGAACGGAGCAAAAGAAACATTTCTTAAATATAAACCAAAATATGTATTCATAGAGAGTTTTAGTAATAACTTTCCTAAAGTAAAAGAGATACTTGAAGGTTATGGCTATAGATTAACTGATTTTCCGGTGGAAGCTTCAAATTATTTATTTGAGTATAAAGATAAAACTTAAAAAAACTTTGGAATAATAATTAATAGGGCAGTGCTACTAAATCTTAAATAGATGGTTTGATATTTTGTCTCTTAAGATGATGTTCAAAACAGAAAATCAAGTGGAAATTGTCACTGAAAAAATTGGTTTTTAGAATTTTTTACTTTGATGTGCACGAGATATTATTTATTAATATACCTACTTTTAACACTAAATTAAATGGTGATCCATTGATATTTTGAAATTAGAGTTATCATTTAAAAGTTGCTTTCTTAAATCTTCTTTTGCAGCTAATTTCAGAAAATATATTTTCTAAGATATTAATTTTTTAGCTATACCAAAATTTTTTAAGTACTAAAACTTAATAGGCAATTTGAGACTTTGTCCCTTCATCAAAAATAGTTGAGTCCAAAGATTAAGCGAAGATTGTTGCTGAAAAAATTGATTTTTGGAATATTTTTCAACGTGCTGTTCTCAAGATTTAGTTTGTTAATCTATCTAATTTTAGTATTAACCCTTTTTTCTAATACTTTTGATTTAACATGTCTATCGCACTTTCCAAAAATTTGCCGGTTACTTTCTTACTATAGTTTAACACCTACAAATCTGCGATTTAATAATTTTTTCATAGCGAAGCTCAAGAGATATACTTAATTTATACTTAAATTACGTGATACACTGAAATGTTATTTACAATCAGGTTTTAAAATAATAGATATAAGATAATAAAAAAATATTAAAAAACACGCCAACTACATTGTGTAAAAAACATAGCTAGTAACCCACTCTTAGAAATTTCTTTTACATTAGCACAGAATAAACCAGTTAAACAGCATAAACACACGCTCGCTTTTTGGTTTTTCCAAATCTCTCAAATCTTAATACACCACTAATCTTTGCAAACAAGGTATCATCTGAACCTATTCCAACATTGATGCCTGGATGAATATGAGTTCCACGCTGTCTAACCAATATATTTCCAGCCTTGACAGACTGGCCATCCGCTCTTTTTAATCCTAAACGTTTAGACTCAGAATCCCTACCGTTTTTTGTAGAACCCATACCCTTCTTATGAGCAAATAATTGCAGATTAATTTTTAACATAATATTAACTCCTCTTCTGTTATTCAAAATTTACACTAATAAACCTTGGAAATTGTTCACTCAATGATAAAATATGCAACCTAAATCCCAAAAGTAAGTCTCTGCACGTACCAAAATCTCCACTTTTAAGAATTAGCAAGACATTACCGTCTTCAACTTTCAATTCTTCTGGCACTATTCTAATAATATCCGTTAATGTGTTAATCACCATATAAACCGCAGACGAAACTGCTGCACATACTATATCTTTACCGTATTCACCCATGCCAGCGTGACCACTTAAGCTAAAACCAGAAAAAAAATTCTTCTGGTTTTTAAAAAAAGTAACACTAACCACTAATACTATTTATTTTTATTTTTGTATACGGCTGTCTGTGCCCCATTTTTCTCTTACAGTTTTTCTTAGCTTTATAGGTAAAAACAACCATTTTTCTCCCTTTACCACTTTTTAAAACGCTTGCTTCAACACCAGAATCATCTAAGAAAATCTTGCCATCTCTAAAAATCGCAACAGACTTAAGCACGACCTTTTCACCGTCTTTTGCACTTAGTTTCTCGACGTACAACTCATCGTTTTCTTGAACCTTATATTGCTTACCGCCGGTTTCAATAACAGCATAGACCATAACAAAAATATCCTCTTAAAAATCTCGCTACTAGGAGGCAAAGCAAAAATAAATCCGCTTTTTAAAACAGCCAACAGTACGCGGCGAATGCTATGTTACCATATTTTTTTAGGCAAGTCAATAAACGTAAAGTTAGGGCAGTGCTAAAACTGTATAGATAGCGCAAAATTATGCTCCGCAAGCATAAGAACCATATTTTAGTCTTTTCAAAATATCTTTGTTGTTCGCTATTAAAGTCATTTTTAATTTTTTTACTAATATGAATTTTTGGCAACAATTTTCCTCACTTATATTTTAACAAATCTATTACTTTTAGCATTGCAAAATGTAAATGGACAGTGCTAAAAATGCATAGATGACATTGATTTACTATTCATAAACAGAGAAATTTAATTTTTGATTGACGCTAAATTTTTTGTAAAAACCGAACTAAGTGTAGTTAAGAAGTGGGTTTGTCTGCTTATTGATAGTCAAGCGCGCAATTTTTATCAAACCATACTTTGAATTTCATATTATATAATTTAATAATATCCATCTACTTTTAGCACTGCCAAAGTTAGTGACAATGGCTAGTAGCTTGCCTATCTTTATTTACCAAAATTTATAAAAAGTTTATAATTTGTTGAAAAAATCAGTTAAGTTAAAAAATAGATAATAACAATAAAACTATGTTAATGGCAATTTTTGAATATATTAATTTTCAGCCAAGAATACAAGGTACCAGCCTTAACTTGGTACCCAGTCTTGTGATAAAAACTTGCTTACTCTAATTATAACAAGGACCTTTTTCTTTTCCTCCGCCAGGACCAAATATACTCAGTAGCTTTAGCATATTACACCTCCTTTTTGTATAGCTCTTACAAATAAAAGCAAAACTAAAAATGCTCCCGCTAAGCTTTGGACTGAAACCTATAAAACTTAGCAAAATTATTTTGCCACGGATTTATATAATTTATTCTTTTTTAGAGTTTGTTTTTCTATAAACTTTTTTGTAAGTTTACATACACTATGAAAAATTAACACATCTAAAAATATGGTAACGACAGTTTCAATTGCTAAAAATAAAGTGAAATTTGCAAGAGAAAATAATTGTTTAAAAAATACGACCCCAATAATTAATCCTATGCACATAGAAGTAAACAAAAACTTCCTTAATAAATTAAATGGTTTACACACATTAAATAAAAGTAAAAAACTGATAAAAGATGTGGAAATAACACATAAAGTGGAAATATTTCTACTGGAAATACCGATGCTACCAAAAACTAATGAAATTAGGACTACACTAATTACTATAGAAATACCTCCAGGTAAGGCTTTATTCATAATATTATGTAAAAAATTACCGCTGATTCTTTCTTTATTTGGTTCAAGTGCCAAAATAAAAGAAGGGATTCCTATAGTAAGCACACTAGTTAATGTCATTTGTATAGGTTCAAACGGATATTGCATGTGTATAAATAAAAAAAGTATAGCCAGCAATGTAGAATATACGGTTTTAACCAAGAATAGCGATGCTGATCTTTGAATATTATTAATGGTTTTTCTACCTTCAAGTAACACTTTTGGCATAGAAGAAAAATTAGAATTTAACAAAACTAACTGAGAAACATTTTTTGTAGCTGAACTACCAGAGGCTAGCGCTACACTGCAATCTGCTTCTTTTAAAGCCAAAACATCGTTTACACCGTCACCCACCATTGCTACAGTGTGCCCAGCTTTTTTTAGTATTTTTACTAACTTTTGTTTTTGTTGAGGAGTAACTCTACCAAACACGGTGTATTCTAGTGCTGCTTTTTCTAAATCTTCATCTGTTTTTATTGTAGATGCATCTATAAATTTTTCGCTATTTTTAACACCAACAGACTTTGCAATATTTGAAACAGTTCTTGCATTATCTCCAGATATTATTTTTATTAAGACATCTTGATCATTAAAATATTTAAGAGTTTCTTTAGCTTCTTTTCTTATTTTATCTTTTAATAGAATATACGCCACTGGTATCAAATTTTTTGGTAGATCTTTTTCATTAAATTTATTATCTGACCTTGCTAAAACTATTACCCTGTTTTCATTATTATATTTAGAAATACTCTTTGTCACTTTTTCATAAAAAGTGTCACCGGGCTTAAATACGAATTCTGGTGCACCTAAAACAAAACTTCCATTCTCTTTAAAATAAACTCCAGACCATTTTTTGTCTGAAGTAAATGGTATTATCGAGTCTGCTTTTTCTAAAGATTTAGAATCTATTAAACTTTTGTATTTTTCTTTAATTGCATTAAACGTCGGATTTGTATCCAAAGATGAATTTATAATTAGACCTATAGATTTTTCTATATCTTCATTTCTGAAGTCCCCTATCGGAACAACTTTATCTACATACATTGTGCCCTCTGTAAGAGTACCGGTTTTGTCTAAGCACATAACATCTACTCGAGCCAGTGTTTCTATGCAATATAGTTCTTGTACTAAAACTTTACGCTTTGATAGCTTAACAACACTAACCGCCAGTACTGTACTAGTTAACAAAACAAGTCCTTCTGGAATCATACCAATTAACGCTGCTGCGGTACTAACTATTGCAGCTTCAACATCTGCACTACTAGCTAATTGATTTAAAAAAAGTAGGGCTCCTATTGGTATTATGAATATTGATACAACTAAAATTATTCTTTTGAATGTCCTCATCATTTCAGATGGAGCTTTTTTTATGTTTTTAGCTTCTTTGTAAATAGAAAAAGCATAATTGTCTTTACCAACATTCTTTACTTTTGCTGTACATCTACCACTTACTAGATAACTTCCAGAATATAGTAAGTCTCCACTAGATTTTGATATATAATCTGACTCTCCCGTAAGTAATGATTCATTCGCCTCGCACTCTCCGCTTATTACAATGCTATCTGACGGAACTTGGTCTCCTTGATTTAGAATAATGACATCATCTAAAACGAGGTCGTTAATATTAATTTTGCTTACCTTACCGTTTCTTATAACATCAATTTTTGAGGCAGAAAGTATAGATAGTTTGTCTATAGTTCTTTTTGAGCGAACTTCTTGTATAATTCCTATTATTAAATTAGAAATAACAACGCCTATAAACAAAAGATTCTTAAAAGATCCAGTATAGATTATTGCACCAGCTAAGATAAAATTTATAAAATTAAATAGCGTAAATAAATTATCTTTTACAATCTTAGAAATACTTTTAGTTTGTACGGAGGAATCAGTATTTATAAGGCCTCTATCCACTCTGGACTTAACCTCATCTTCTGAAAGTCCAGATACGCTAACTCCGTTAATATCATTATTAGAATTGGCTTGAAAATTTTTATCATTACACTCTATATAGTCAGACGCCACTCATACCTCGCCGCAAGTACAAATATTAATTTATATTACTGAGTTTTATATTAATTATTTTTCAAAATTAGGTCAAACTTAATTAATTACTAAACTTTAATAGGTTAATTGAACTTGTGTCTACTAAAAAATAAACTGCTAAATACCATGTTACCTAATTAGTTATCAAAGTCTCTCTTGCCACAGAAATTTTAAAGTGGTTTTTTAATTTTTTTATTTTTAGTACTGCTAAATTGTAAGCACATAAAAGCTAAGTTTTTTGGTAATCAAATACTTAAAATGTTTTTAAAAATAAAAACGTAAAGCAAATATTTTTTATTCTTTGTAAGAACTTGCAGATATAAGAAGTATCAGTGTAAATAGATAGAACATAAGCACTAACTTAAATTAGTATTGTCAGTATTATTTATAACTTCTGGTATTTCTAGACTGTCTGTCTCAAATTTAAACATATTCTTTAGATATTCTAAAGTTTCATCATCTAATTTTAATTCATTTTTTTCTAATAACGATTTTATTTCATTAAATAGTGCTTTGTAATCACTTTTGTTATTAATCTTATCATAAGCCGAATTGATTACTAATACTAAACTTTGATAAGACTTTAACATTTTTTTAAGATCTTCTTTAAAGGAAGAGTCAGGGAGTCTATTCGCCCAGTTGCTAACTTCCGAAGTTATTTTTCCAGTTACATTAACAGTATCTTTTATAATATATCTAAACATACCTCCGTCGACGAAATTAGATACAAAATTGTAAATATCAAAATATTTTTTGAGGTGTTTGTCATAGTAGTCTGCATGGTAGGGAGATTTAGCTTGAAAATAAATAAAGTAGTAATATAGACAATCAAATAACGTGTTTAAACTAACTGACAGACTACCATAGTTAACACGGTATTTAGTTGAAATTTTTTTATTTAAATTTTCATTAACACCAAAGTCAGAAATCTTTAGTTTTTCAGGATTTTTTAAATAATAAAGAAAACATTCACCATATTCACAGATTTTTTTTAATTTTTCTTTTTCTAAGTTTTTCGGATTTTTATTAGTTGAGAAATCAATATATGCCTGATCAGCAAGTTTGAAAGCCTTAAGTTCGAAAGCCTTTTTTGTATTGCAATACTTTCGAAATTTATATAACGCGTATAATAAAACTGATAAAACAAAAAAAGTAGTCAGGCAGTGAACATATTTTTTATTAGAATTATTTCCTGAATCACTTACACCCGGCGGAAACACCGGTTCATCTTTTTTCTTCTCTTTTTCATTAGGGTCTGGATTATCCTTATTTTTATAATCGTCTTGTATATGATCATCAGGCTTAGTTGGACTTACTTTTTTATCAAAAAATAGCTTTCTTGCAAGGCCACCCAAAATACCGATAGAAGATGAAGCAGAAATTATTGAAGCGACTGTTCTTAAGTTCGAGTCTTTTAGTAAACTATTTTTTGAAGATAATTTATTACCATTTAGTTTATTAATACTTAATTTTTCAGCTTTTCGCCTACTAAATGTTGACGTCTTATCTACGCTCTTAGTATTTTCGTAACTATTCTTGTGTAAATTATCATTACCGGTCCAATAATTAGCTTCATCATTATAGAGTTCATCATCTTTAAATAAATTTTCATCATCAACGTTAGTAACATCTTTGTTAGCTAAATCTTCCAAACTACTACCGCTAAAACTAACTTTTTTATCTTTCTTATAATACACTTCACGACCCAATTTTAATTTACCCGCGGCACTAACAAAAGATGAAGACGCAACACCAGCAAGCAAAGCACTGCTGGTCATTGTTTTTATAAATTTTGAACAAAAAATCATATATATATGTGTATATGTATGTATGTATATATCCTAAATAAAAAATCAATCTAAAAAGAAGTAAGCACAGAGTTAAGATTTTTTACAATTTTGGCAGTTTTAAAAGTAAACTTAAAAAACTAGGTAAAAAGAAAAATTAGTTTAATATAATAATTAAAATTTGTGGTTTTTAAGAATTAATAGTATTTATATTAGTTAAAATTAAATGGAAACAAACGTGTTATAATGTGGTTTTGGGAAGAAAACTTTTGCTTGTAAAAGTACAGTTCCTGGAGATCATACAAAGGAATGTTCAAATTTGTATGTACCCCAAAATAGTTTGTTTTTAAGTGACCAATTCCTATGTAATCTGTACTTGTCTACTCTATGTTTTGGCAGAGCTTGCCGGAATATGCCTATACCTTGGTTTATTGGTTGTATCATAAATTTTGCTATTTGTTTTACCTGGAAGTTTTGATTGATCTTTCCATCCCTATAAAGCCCAAAATTTTTGCGGACAAAAGTTACAATAAATAGTTAAATCAGAGTAATTTGTATTATGAACTCAGTTAATATTATGAAAATCGAAAATGTAGGAATCAACTTAGAAAATACCTTCGAAAGTGGACAGTGCTTCAGATGGATAAAGATTTCTAGTAACGAATATGAAGGCGTATGCAGCGGCAAAGCTGTGCACCTATATTTAGAAAAAAATGATAAACTTCACATAAGTTTATTGTCTGGCAAATTTTCCAAAGGGGACGAAATATTCTTTAAAAATTATTTTGATGTAAATGCAAAATACAAAGAGGTTTTGAAAAAGATCTGTTTAAAAAACGATATTTTAAAAAAGGCAATGCATTTTGCGCCTAATATACGTATTTTGCGTCAAGATCCATGGGAAACTCTCTGTTCTTTTATAATATCCCAAAATAATAATATTATTAGAATTAAGAATATAATTGAGAGATTTTGTTTCTTTTTTGGCAAAAGAATAACGGATCACTATTATGCGTTTCCTACTTACCAGTCTATAAGTACTAAAAATTTAAAAGATTTAGAAGTAATAAGGAGCGGATTTAGGGCTAGGTACATAATAGATGCTGCTCAAAAAATTGTATCAGGCGAAGTAAATCTCGAAGCTCTAAGGGATATACCAACAGATTTAGCCAGAGCTGAACTTATGAAAATAAAAGGAGTTGGAGAAAAGGTTGCGGACTGCACTTTACTTTACGCATACAATAGATTAGATGTTGTACCAAAAGACGTTTGGATTAACCGTGCAATAAAGATACTTTTCTCCGGCACAGAAGATTTAACAAAAATTTTTGGTAAATATGCTGGTGTGGCACAGCTTTATATATTTAATTATGTTAGGAAAAATCCGTGGACTTTGAAAGTAACAATGGACAATTAAAAAATTTATTTTGAATTTTTAATTTAATCTTTATTATTTAAATATTAGACGACGTTGTTTTAGCGTAATTTTTATAATCGCATTAAAAATTAACTTTCGTATCTTTTTATTAAAGTAATCTTCAATAAAGCTATTTAATGTTTTCTCTTGAGTTTTAACAGCTATTTTGATATAATATAATCCGAGCATAAAGTTTTAGATTTGAGTTTTTGGAGGCATTTTTTATGATTAAATCGTCTAAGATTTTAGGTTCGATCGGATCTTTGTTTGGGATAGCGTTTGTTTCTGGTTGTACAGGCTTTGCGCACGATGTTGGTGTGATGTTTAATTACAGTAGTCAGGATTACAAAATTAATAGAAAAATTGATTTAAATTCGGAATTAAGAAGGAGTAGTGATTTTCTTTTTGAGAAGGAAGCTAATGTCCCAAAAAGGTTTAATGCCCGAAAAGATAAATTGATACACCGTGTTAACTCTGGTGCGGATTTGGTCTATGCTTTGATTAACGGCGAGCGTGACGAAGACGGCACTTTAAGAGTGGAACTTCTAAATGACGTAACATTAAGTTCGGATTTGAAGTTACCTAATAATACTGTTATAAATCTAAAGGGCTATACAATTGAGGTTACGCCTGACGCTACCATAACAATAGGTACTAAGACGTTGGTAAGTAGAACTCCATATAAAGTATGGCATGAGGGCAAAGATGTTTGGAGACATAAGGATGTTTACAGTTACAATTCAAGAGGAGAGCGCCAAAGTACTACAGAATGGTATAAAGAACGTATACCTGGCTACTATGAAACGAGGTTTAAAGATGAGTTTGCTTACGATGACAAAGCCAATGCAAAAATAATAAATGGTAGAATTATTGGGCAAAAGTGTAAAAAAACAGATCCCACAAAAAATGCTTATTGGTACGGTGAGGCACATGGTAAAGTTGGTAATAGCAAAAAGTCTGTTATTGTCGTACTTAGTGGCAATTTTATTGTTGGAAACCTATACATAAGTGGTCACGAAGGAGGAGATGGCGGAGATGCGACTTATTCCGCTTTGTGGCATATTCCGTTTGGTGGAGGTGACGGTGGAAATGGTGGGACTGGTGGAAAAGGAAGCGATGTTTTTTATGTAGAAGAAGGTCATGGCAAAGTCCTTAATGAAGGTGGATGCATTTTTGAGCCTGGTCGTGGCGGAGACGGTGGAAAGGGCTCTGGCCCGAATCCAGGATACTGGTTGTGGTCAGGTTCATCAGGAAAAGACGGCGCAAGCGGACAGTCTGGTGAGACTATAAATCATACTGGAAGCCTAATGAGGTAAGAAGCTGGGTTTGCAGTGTTTTTTGTTAACACGAAAGTTAGATGCGTCTCTTTTTGACGTGACTGTTTTTATTTTGTAGATATCTGGCCAAAACGTAATATTTTTTCTCAGAGTTTTTTGTGGTACTGTATAAGAAAAATTAAGGGAGTCAATGCTAGTTCTGGACTAAGCAGTGCTAAAACTTAGTAGATGAATCTAAATTTTGTCCCTTAAGATTTAATTAATTCAAAAATTTAAGTTAGGAATAGTTACCCAAAGTTTGGTTTTTTGATTTTATTTTACTGTGAAGTTCAGAAGGGCAGTGATAAAAGTAGGCCAGATTAACAGATAGTAGTTATGGGCATCACTTGGAAAAAGATTTTAAAAACCAATTTTTATTAATAATCTCTGCTTGTTTTTTTGGGTTGCCACCTCAGAGGAGTTAAAATACTAAACTATCTATTAAGATTTAGCACTGCCTTTAGAAGAATTTACTTGTTAATCTCTACTTTTAGCATTGCCTAAATTTAGTTCTTCTGTTCATAAATCGTATTTTTTTCTACCTGTGTGTTTTTAGTATTGCCTTGGATTAAAATTAATATAAAATAAGATAATGAAATAGAAGATATTCTTTGATGAGTTGCTCAATTTAGGTTTGTTTAATTAGTTTTTGACGCCTATTCTTTATTTTATGCTCTGTTTGATCCTTCTGTATATAAGGCTTTATATCTGGGAGTACTGTAAGCATACGATGATAGTTAATACCTTACTAATATCACGTAAAAAATTCTAAAAATTAATTTTTAGTGACAATTTTCACTTAATTTTCTGTTTTTAACACCTCTGAAGAGACAAAATATCAAAAAACTATCTAGTAGAATTTAGCACTGCCTATATTTTCTGTTATTTTATACTTTAACAGTAGCATGTTAAATTACTTTTGAAATGAATTTTTTGTATTTTCTCACGTGAAAATTCATTATCTAATTTAATCTAAAAACTATACAACATTAATACTTGATATCGTGCTATAAACCATCGTATAAATGGTATGAAGCATTGTGCTTGCTTTTCAGACATTTTGAAACAAAGTTTAGGTTCTTCCGAATATTACTCTAGGTATATTATTTAAGTCATTAATTACCTCTATACTATTAAAGCCATTAATTTTAAAAAGTTCTCTTACAATCTCCTTTTGATTTATTCCTATCTCTAAACATAATCCTGCTCCTTGACATAATAATTTTTTCCAATTCTTTAATATGGCTTTGTAAAAAATTAAACCATCTGGGCCGCCGTCTAAAGCAGTTTTAGGCTCTTTTTTTACTTCTTTTTCAAGAAATGTTATTTTCGAAGTTTCTATATATGGAGGATTAGAAACAATTAGGTTAAATTTATTTTTTATTAATTCATGAGGGAAACTATCCAAAAGTACATCGTGCTTAATAATCTTAACATTCGGAACAGTATGATTCTTTATGTTCTTTTCTAAATATTTAAGTGCTTCATCGTAAAAATCAACGGCGAAGACATTTATATTTTTAAATTGTTTTGCTAAAGTTATCGCTATAATTCCTGTACCGGAACATAAATCCAAAACGTTTAGCGTCTCTTTATCTTCAAATTGTTTTAGAAATTTTATACATCTGTGAACTAACACTTCTGTATCGTACCTTGGAATAAGCACACCTTCACCAACTTCATAAGTTCGTCCCATAAAATACCATTTCCCTAAAATATACTGCAAGGGATAATGGCTTTTTCGCTTATTTATAAGTCTAAAAAAAAATTCACATAAATTATCCGGAACTTTTACCTGTGCATAAATTGGAAAATCTCTCCTAGATATTTTAAAACAATGCTCAAAAATTAAAGAAACACTAGTTACATAGTCCGCTATATTTGCATTTTTTAAAATATCTTTAGCAAATGTATATACTTGACTATAAGTCATATCATTTTACCTTAAATAATTTTTTCAAAATATAATGTTTAAATTAATAGAAACACCTAAAAAAATTATCTATATATAATTCTTTACCTTAAAGCCAAACTAAAAAACTAGTAAAACTATAATAAAATAAAACTTTTATTTGAAATTTATTATCTAACATGCTATAATCGACATATTTCACTAAATAATTTAAACCTGCATCTATAAAATTAAACATGCAAAATATCTTTTAATATAAAAAGGAGGATAGATCAAGTAAAATTAAGAATTTTTGGATTTATTATCTTTGTTTTTATAAAAATTAGGAGGGTATAATTCGAAATGAGTATTAAAGTTTTTGCAAAAAAGTTATTTTTCTTTCTTATGTGTTTGTTTTTGATACCTATATTTGCAGCATGTGGCAGTAATAAGAATGACGAAAGCAATAAAAGTGATGTAGGGAATAGTAGTGTTGAAAATAAAACAGAAACTAAAAAAGAAAATTTAAGTTTAGTTGGTGAATGGAAAAGTGTAAATGAAAAAGATTCTAGTCAAGAAGCGACTATAACTAAGGACAAAATAGTAATTAGATGGGTTAACCATAAAGATAATATAGAAGCATTAACAAAGGAGCTTACTAATGAGGGAAAAGATATAAAGGTTTATAAAGTTGAAGCCCTAAGTGGAGAAGAGTTAAAACAAAAATTAACTTATTGGGTAGGAACATATAAAGAACCAGAAAACTCGGAAGACGAGTACGCTTGGACTTCGTCGGCAGATAAAGATGCCATGAAGGATAGCATGTATGTGGTAAACGAAGAATCAAAAGAATTCAAATACAGTGGTGGCGTGCTAAGTTACAAAATTACAGTCCCAGGTACAAGCACAATTAAAGAAATTAAGCTTAAAAAGGCGTAATATGGTCTATTTTTTTACACTACATGTAAACGCAAGGCAAGACTTCTTGCGTTTTCCTCTTTTTATCTAAGTAATTAATTTATTAGCGTATTACCTTAAATATGACATTATTCACTTATTTTTTTACCATATATAATATACTATCCAAACCTAGAACATAAATTAATCTAAAATAGTTTATAAATTTAATTTTGACACTAATTAAGAAACCATATCATATGTTTTGTTGTTTGAGGTTATTGTAGAATTTTTACATGGTAATATTATATTAAGTTTAATTTGGTAACTTATAGATAGACTTTAATAAAAATTTTTATTAAATAGTGGTAGGTTCATTATTTGTTTAAAGTCCTGGGTATATATGATAAAAATTTTTATTTATTTAAAAATTTTTTTGTAAGTGGATTTATCTCAGAAAAAAACAGGTTAATTTTTGGTGCTATATCTGACATAGACATGCCGTGCGGTATAATAAGTGTTAAGTATGAAAATAAAGGTATTTGGTGCATAGATAATTTTTACGTATTAAAAAAATACCGAAATTTAGGAATTGGCTCTGCACTTCTTAAAAGACTTAAAGAAATGCTCTTAGAAATAGGGTACAAGAAAATATATTTAAAGCTTGTAGCTTCGAGAAGTGGAGCTAATCTACTTGAAAAATTTCTAGTTAAAAGAGGTTTTGGTAAGGCAAAAATTCTAACTAAAATATATAGAAAATCACCTAAAGAAATATATGGAAATAAGTTTATTAGATATATTTTAAAAGATCGTAATAACGAATTCCCAAGTAATTTAAAAATAGTAAGATATAATGAAATTAATGAAAAAGTAAAAAATAATATTTTAAAAGAAGAAAATGTAACATATCCGTGGGGACTATCTCCATTTATAAACGAGCATAATCTCAGGGATATTTTCTCTTTGTTTGTTTTAGATACCGAACAAAATAATTTAGTAGCGTGGTTAACAGTGTTTGATGCTCCTGGTGATTGTGTGCTTTACAGATCTTTTTTTGTAAAAAAGGAATACAGAGATACCAAAGTTTGCAAAATTCTTTTAAAAAAAGCAATAGAAAATCATGTAAAAAACTTATTTGATAAAAGCATCCTCTTTGCTATTAGTGCAGAAAACTCAAAAATAGAAAAATCTCATACAAGGTATTTTAATTTAAGAAAAGAAGATGCAAGTTATGAAATAATTATGAGAGGATTGCAGTGTTAGTTCATTTTTTTAAATAAAAATTTAGCAGATTTCTTAAACGTTTAGACATTATTTTTATAATAGATCTAGTTTTAGACTTTTAAAATTAAAAACATTAAAAATTTACATGGGTAAATTTATAGCTAGCACTGCGAATATATTTATATCTTTAATATTTTAAAGAAACTATTTTATGCGAAAACAGGAGTAATTAAACTTTAATATATAGATTTAGGTTTTGTCTACTCAGTGTTAGGCAGTATAAAAAATCAAATTCAGAATTTTTACACTAAAATTAGTTTTTTTAACTTTCTTTTTCTGTTAAGCTAAAAAATATTTGTTAATCCACTCATTATCATCACTGTTCAAAAACAGGTAGTGATAAATCTTAATATATAATCCAAGACTTTCCCTATTTAGAGAGATTTTCTTTTAGTTTAAAGACTAAAAAATATTATTTGTTAATCTAAGTATTTTTAGTATTGCTTGAAGACACATCATATTTAACATTACCATTATAGAATTCAAAATTATTTAAGCCAGTGTTAAAATCAGGTAGGTCTATAGACAATACCTTACGAACATCACGTTAAAAAACTTCTAAAAACCAATTTTACTTGATTTTTTAGTTTGACTATCTCTAAAGTGGCGGAGTTTCAGTTTGTCTATTAGGATTTAGCACTGCCGTATTTAAAATAGCTGATTGTAAGTTGTATACCAGTATGATAAAAATTTTGAAACTAAACCCCAGGTTAATGCTTTGTGCCAGTATGGTCGATTTTGGTACAAAGAAAGTTGTAGATGTAGGAACAGATCACGCTTATTTACCAATTTATTTAGTGCAAAAAAAGATTGCCAAATTTGCACTAGCTTTAGACCATTTAAATGGTCCTTTGGAAAATGCAAAGAAAAATATAAAAAAGTACGAAGTAGAAAATCTTGTAAAAACTAGATTATCAAATGGTCTAAGCAATATAAGTGAAAAAGAGGCAAATACAGTAATAATAGCAGGTATGGGTGCAGAAAATATAATTAATATATTAAGAAATACTAATTGGATAAAAAGTAATAAAAAAACGTTAATTTTGCAGCCAATGACAAAAGACTACCTTTTAAGGACTTATTTAATAGATAATTCTTTTATTACTTTGAAAGAAGAGTTAGCAGTTGAGTCAAAAAAAGTTTATTTGGTACTAAAAGTAAAGCATCAAAGTTGTGTTAAAGAGTCAAATAAAAATATTTACAATAAAATTGATCCATCTATTTACCCATATGTTGGAACTCTATTTTTAAATAAAAAAATAAATGAAGAAAAAAATTTTTATATAAAGGGGCAAATTTATAAACTAGAAAAAATGTTAAAAGGTGCAAAGGCTAGTAAAAATATAATTAAGTCTGAAAATTTATTAGCAATAAAAAATAAAATAGATATATTACTAGATTTTTACAAATAATATTAGTTAAATATTTACATAATTATTTTTTTATGTTAAAATACACCTTATATAATCAATATTTTTGTATGAGGTTAAAGTTTATGAATTTTAAGAAATCATACAGATTGTTTAATAAGAGGCAACGAGCTGCCGCTTTGGCCGCTATTAGTTTTGCAGGTTGTTTTTTTACAAGCTCTGCTAGCTATGCAAAGACGATAGAACCAAAAAATACATCTTCGGATTTAAAAAATTTAGGCAATAGTGTAAATAAAAATCTAAATGAAGCAGAAAATAACATTATATCTTTAATGGCTTCTAATTGTGGAGTACACGCTAATAAACTTAAAGAGATGTTCTCTTTCAAAGTTTTAGATAAAGAAACAGGCAAAGAAGTGCAATGTGACCTTGTTCCACTATTTAATTGCAAAGAGCAAAGTGAGTGCTTTACAAATTTGTATTCATATGCAAGAGAAGACTACATGAAATATTATTGGACTAGCGGGATAAGTTTAATAAGTCCGCAGGCATCCGCTGCTTTTTTTCTAAAATCAGTGCGTAATACAAATAAAAAATGTCCTCAGTCCATAACTCTTGCCATTAAATATAACGGCAACTATGTTGGCTTGGTGCACGTTGGAAATTTATATGGCTTTAAAGGAGCCGATGCATATGTAAGTTACATAATTAATGAAAGCTATTCAGGTAAGGGTATTGTCGATAAAAGTACAAAAGCTATGATGGATTTTGTTAAATATTTGGTAAAAGATGGGGATAATTGTTATAGATCTTTAAAAAGACTACGAGGACTCGCTAAAATTGCTAACAAAGCAAGTAATTTTATATTACAAAAAAATGGATTTATAAAAAATGAAGGAAAGCCTACAGCCTCTATCCCTGATGAGACTAACGAATATTTTTACTATTTTTAATTATTAATTGTGTATGTGGGGCAGTGCTAAAACTTTATAGATAAAGTTGGACTTTGCCTTTTAAGAGTTAGTCGATTCAAAAATTTTAGTTAAGAATTTTTACCCAAAGTTTAGTTTTCTAATTCTATTTTGCCGCGAAGTTCAGAAGAGCTTACTTGTAATCTACCTACTTTTACCACTGTCTGTACGAGGTTAATTATCTTATTAATAATTAAATATTTGAGAACTTTGTTTTACATTTTATGAGAATAGTTTTATTTTGCCGTTTAAAATTTTATGTTAATTAAGTTGTCACACTATTTAATTTATATGTTATTTTAAAAATTTTTATTAATAAAAAACAAAAAACTAGGTGTCGCTGCACCGATGAATTATTTTAAAACTGAATTAATATCTAATTTTATCTTTATAGCTTACGCTTTTAATTTGTGATTTTTAAAAACAAAATTAGCAATAAAATTCTTAATAAGCAGTGGCTAGATCTTAATACATAGTTTGACACATTGTTTATTAATAAGTACGCAAAACAGAAAATTAAGTTGAGATCGTTGCTAAAAAATTATTTTTTGATTTTTTACTTTAGTGCGCATAAGGTGTTATTTGTTAATCTGCCTACTTTTATCACCGCCCTGAATACTACTATCATCTTACGTATCAATATCATGCTCTTTTAAATATCTCTTAAAGCGATCGACATTTGCGTTAATTATTAAATTTTCAGGAAAATCTACTTCATTTAGTAATTTTAGAGCATTGTCAAAATTACCTACAAACGAAGAAAAATGTGAGTCCGAATTTACTATTATTGGAGCGTTACATTTTTTACATATTTTAGCAATAGTCTTACAATTACTTATAGCGCTAGCCCTTACTTTAAAAGAACTGTTATTGATCTCTACTAATTTACCGTTTTTGGCAAACTCTGGTATTACTGTTTCGTAGTCAAATTTAAACACTACTTGACCACTGTGACCAATAACATTGACTTTTGGATTTTTTGCCACTTTAAGCCATGCTTTAGTACATCTCTCCTTTGTACTTTCACTTTCGCTTAAAATCGGACTATGCATTGAAGCAATTACCCATTCAACCGAATTAGATATTTCATCTGTCAAATCTAGTTCGCCCTCATAATTGCACACATTAGCCTCTACACCCTTTAATAATCTTACTCCATACAATTCTCTTGGAAGTATCCTTAAATTTTCGAAATACCATAGTTGTGGAGAGCCAGGCATATTCACACAATGGTCTGTAATTGCTATTGCATAAAGACCTTTTTCTTTGGCTGCTGTGACCATTTCCTGAAGAGAACTATAAGCGTGACCAGACGCTACTGTATGGCAATGAGTATCTGCGATAATTTTTATGTCCACTTTTTCACCTTTCATACAAATTAACTTCTTGTTATATTAATATGAACTAAAAATTTCATGTACAAATATGTAAAACTAAAAAATATTTGCATATGCCAATTATAACACTTTAAAATGTTTTATACATGTTATATCTAAAAGAGATAGCGCTAAAACCTAATAGATAATTTGATATTTTATAACTTAATGGATTTTTTAAAACAGAAAATTAAGGCAGTGCTAAGACTTAGTAGATGGTTAAACATTTTGTCTCTTAAGAGGTGGTAAGGCCAAAAAATTAGGCGGAGATTGTTAATAAAAAATTGGTTTTGGAATTTTTTACTTTGGTGTGCATAATGTGTTATTTGTTAATCTACCTACTTTATAGAATTGACAAAATATGAGACGATAACTTAGTTAAGATTAAAAAACAATTTTTTAAAAACAGCATAACAAAAATCAGAAAAATAAATATTTCGTCGCTTTATAATTTAGTTTATCTTGTAGAATATTTTGCTGTTACACTCTTATTTAGTTAATTAAGCGACCTTTCGGCAATTAAGAATTTTATAGTTTTACCTGCTAACTTGAACATAAGTTCATGTTCTGTTTCTATATTATCTTCCAATTTTAAACCAGAAGTATTATATGTTTCATAAATTATGTTAAAACGAGATTCTTTAAAATAATTCTTACTTTCTAAGAATAATTCATCGTCGTCGGTTTTAAAGTAAATTTTTCCACCAGGTTTTAAAAAATTTCTATATTGACTAAGTTGTCTTATATGGGTAAGTCTTCTTTTTTTGTGTTTTGTCCGGGGCCATGGGTTACAAAAATTTATATAAATCTTATCTACCACATCTTTATCATCAAATATATCGCTTATTCTAGAAATGTCATACGCAGTTATAAGAACATTGCTCACTGGTAACATTTTATCGTTATATTCTTTTTCAATATTTCTTTTAGTCAAAACTAACATTTCATCTTTTATATCTAATCCAATATAATTGCAATTTGGATTTTTTACCGCTAATTTAGACAAAAACGTACCTTTGCCACACCCAAGTTCCAAACAAAGAGGTCTTGATTCATTATTAAATTTTTTATGCCATATACCTTTACATTTTTTCGGAAAAACTATAAACAGATTAGATGCTTCCAGTTCTGGCCTTGCCCACGGTTTTCTACGAATTCTCATAATTTATAGTAACCTTTAACAAACTTACTTAGAAAATATCTTAAATAAATTTTAATAAAATAATTAAATTAAAGAAATTACATTTTGCAAACAAAAAACACAATATAATCTGTTAAATAGGCAGTGTTAAAATGCATAGACAATAAAAAACTACTATTTAATTAAACAAAAAAATGAATTTTCGACTGATATTTTATACAAGCTAAACTAAATAGTTTTGCAGCAAAAGTTTTTTATGCTTACCTATTAGTTAGATATGCGGTGTTTATTAAACCATATTTTTAATCTTTTCCTTTTTCCATATTTTATAAATCAACATAATCCACCTGTTTTTAGCACCGACGTTAAATAACCAATATATCTAAAATAATAAGAAATTTATTGCATAAAAAATAATAAAAAAACAATTAAGCTTTTACAATATCTTATTCTGACTTATTTCTAAAATAATAATTGAAAAATATTTTTATTTTTAAGGAAAATATATCAAATTTTGGAACTTGTGCTAGGTAATATTTTAATAAATCATAAACTTCGCATTAAAAACTTTACCTCATGTATGTTTCTTTAATGTTAATTTTTCGTAATTTTTTATGTAAACCTGCTCTAACGTAGGTTGTTAAATAAAAGTATCTAATAGTAAACAAATTTAAATACTTAAAATTTTATTGTTTTACCTTAAATTTTTCTTGGTTTTTTCATTTTAATATATCATTTATGCATTGTGCTATGTTCGAATTTATAGTTGTTTAGTACTAAATAACTTTTATGAGTTTTAAAAAATAGTAATTTTTTTATTGAAATTGTTTATACGAATGTTGTTTTGAATAATTTTATTTACATTTTGTATAAAATGTGTTAAAATAAGAGTAGTTGCTAGTACTGAATTGAGTTTTTGTTTTCCGGAACTAAATTATAGGAGACATTAGTATGACAAAAGGTAAGAAGTTAGCTGGGTCAGCTTTTTCTGCAGCTTTGTTCTCAGATAAAAATCTAACGAGATCAAAAAGAGGGGTAGGTGTAGCTTTACTTTCTGCAGCACTTTGCTCTAGTGCAAGTATGGCTGGAGTTTCTGGTAATGTTTCTGCTTTTAATCCATTGAATGTTATTGGTACAGGATTAAGTTATGCCGGCAGTTTAGTAAAAGGTACTATAAACACTGTTGCACCGCTTGCTATGGCAGCAGCACCACTTATGCAAGGATACTTTATGTACAAAATGTTTGCAGAGCCAAAACTACAACAACTAACGCCCAAAGTTAATCCTCTTAGGGGTATAACACCTACAATAATGAAAAAAATGGTAGAGTATTTTTTAAATAATAATGTTGTTGGTCAGAGCGCGGCTAAGAGTCAATTAAAAAAAGCTTTTATGAATATAGCATATAATCCGGAAAATGGGCCACAAGTGTTTTATATTGTTGGCCCGTCTGGATGTGGTAAGAACGTAATAACAGAGAATGTAGTTAAGCCAATGATGTGTGGAAATGCAATAAAACCATACATAATGGAAGCTTCGTATGTAGACATGAATAGTCAGACCTCTGTACAAGATCAAATTTTTGGCTACAGAGTATTAGGAAACTCTATGAGTGGTCAAATGATGCCTTCACCACTTATTTCTTACATAAGATCTAATCCTTATGGATTGGTTGTATTTAATGAATTCGATAAAAGAAAAGATAAAGACGGCAAATGTATAACTGAACTTATAGAAGAAAATTTAAGGACTATTTTGGACCAAGGTGGCCTAACTTTACCGGATGGTACCTGGCTTGATTGTAGTCACTTAACGTTTTGCTTTACATCCAATGAGTTGGATGAATGTGTGGAAAATATTGATAATTTTGGTTCTTTAGACTTAAGCAAGATAAGAGATAAAGAAGAAAATAAATCTAGAACTGTTGTAAAGCACGATCGTTCGGTGTTTAACCGTACGAATATGCATGTTGTAACACTTAAAGCTCTTAAAGACAATGATTATTACGAAATAGCTTGCAAAGAGTATATGGCTCTTATTGCAAAGTTGAAGTTAGAATATGGTGTACACTTGTTTTATAAAGGAAATTTTGAACAAGTTTGTGCTGGAATTGCTACGGAAGCTATGAAATTGGAAAATGGTGGACGCGGCGTGAGGACTGTAACTGAATCGCTGCAAGGAAAGATTTTGGATGAAATACTAGTTCCGAATTTACCTGATGATGGTAGTAAAATACGTAAAAACTTTATTGTTATATATAACCCAAAGAATGATTCAAAAGATGGTACAAATAGTAATGATCCAAGTAAAAATTTCACTTGTTGGAAATACGATATAAAAACTAACGCCGTCACCTTTGCCGATCCAAATTTTCCAGTATTAAAGGACAAAGTTAATAATGATTCGAAAAATAAAAAATCACTCCAATCCTTAAGTTTAAAATCTAATGGCAAAAGTGAGCAAGAAGAGACAGTAGCTGTAAAAAGTGCAGATAATGAAAATACAGATGGTATACAAAAACAGACACAACGTAAGAAGGCCATTGCACAAATAATGCACGTCCATAGTCCAAGCTGCAAAGATGATCCGGATTGTGACCTAAACTCGAAATCTGTTAAAGGAGTGTAACACGAATTATTTTGTGTAGCTAATTTTTCCTTTGTATTGAACTTTAGATACCCCTATTCATTTGTATATTAAGTTGGACCTTGTAGCCTATAACAAATTTTGTTTTTCGGTGTGATTTAAAAAAAGACATCATAACGGCTGTTCTTTTTAATTGAATTTTTTTATTAATTATTTATTTTCCTGGCATTGCCAAAAATGAATATATGATACAAAATTAATATTATGAACAGGGAAATTAGACCTTTAGTTATCTCTAAAATTTTTAACTGAAATTAATCTTTACATACAAACTGGGAAAAATACTGTCGTAACAGCTTTTTTTGGTTCAATTAGCTCATATTTTGTACATTTTTTGTTTTATCTGTACTTTATAATTTATCATATCTACCTGATTTTAGTAATGCCATTTTCCTAATTATGAAAAATATTAGTAATTTTTAATGTATTACTTTAGTTGTGTGAGTTACTAATAACATTTGGCATCGTTACCGTTGCATTGTTTAATAAGTTTACAGGATAAAAATCTATGAAATTTAAACTAAAATTTTAGTAGTTTCAGTTGTTACCTGATTCCATGAGATTTTTATTATCGTTTGAAGAGTTTTTTTTATTATTTGTGCTGAGTCCATTTGCTATTTCTTTTTTTTCATCTAATGAAAGTGTTCCGAAGTAATCTATGCTGTCTACATTTTGGTTAGACAAGTTCTCTAGTCCAGTTGGCAAGTCATTTTTTATATCTCCTGTTACAAAATTAAACATTAATATAACCTCCGTACTTTTTGTCCGAGATTTAGTATTTGTGTTTTTTAAAAAATTATTATTTCTATTTTTCGTTTAATAAAGTAACTTATGTTTTATTTTATTTTACTTATTAAATGTTTTTAAAACATAATTTAGTATTTATTTTTAAAATTTAATTGTAATTAGCGTATTTTGTTATGAATATCATACAAATGCATAGGTTTTATTATTCTTAAATTATTGTATTACTAAATCTGAATGAATAAAAATATTTAACAAAATCAACACTTTGTTGCATTAAGTTTTGTGCTGCTAAATGTCCAGATTTCTTTTATCTAAGTTTTTACATTGTATTTTTTACTTTGCTTAATTTATTTCCGGTTTTTTATAATGATAAATATTTTGTATATATTTAAATTTTTTGTCATATTTATTGTTTTTTAACACTACTTAGATTATTAAATAGATTTTGTTTATACAAAAATATGGTCAAAATTAAAATCTGATTTTTAAAAAAAATAACAATTGAATTCATTGTAAAAAATAAATATTTTGTAAAAGTTATTTGATCATAGAAAAAGTATTAATTTTTGGCATATGTTTGTAAATTTGTACATCATATTATTAAAGTGGCTTTGGTATTTTCCTTTTTAGAAAAATTTATATAACTTAATCTTAAATTTGTGACTGATTTGTTTAATCTTTGTGTATAGCAAAACAATTAAGTGGTGCTCATCAATTTAATTAAAAAATTCATAAACTTGCTGCCTTTTAGTATATTTTTAAGGTTTTATTCAAAAAAATTAACTTTTATTATGATTTTTTATATTTTTTCTTCTCTGATTTTCTTGAATAGTATTTTGTTGTTTAGCTGTATCCACAGTTCTATCCAGACATTTTTATAAAAACTGATGTCCATGATACACAAATATTGTAATATATAATCATAATATTTTATATATAATATAAAGTGCGTGCATAATCCAAAATTTTTTAAAAAACTTTATTATATTAAAATTACTCTTTTCACTTTACTATTTACAGTTAAGATTTTAAAAAATGTATAGCAAATATTTTTACCATTTTTCTTTAAATTAGAATTAATATTTCAATTATATCTTATTTACTCGACTAACGTATTTTTACGTTTATATACTTTTGTTAAATTTATACTCAATTTTAAAATGAATTGTTTTATATTTATTTATGATTCGCCGCCCGCGCCTACAGTAGTCTGCGCGGGCGGCGTAAAAACTTATGTGCTGAAAGATTTAGTGAATAATTAATAGACAGCAGTGCTAAAAATGCATAGATAACACAATCATAAACAGAAGAATTGGAACTTCGACTAATATTTAATTTTTTTTTACATACCGAACTAAGTAGCAATAAGGCAATGGGTTTGTCTGCTTATAAATATTTAAGTTTGTATTTTTATTAAACTATATTTTGAACTTCCTCCTTTTTTCATATTCTATAATTTAAAAATATCTATCTGCTTTTAGTACTTCCGATAGATTACTCTACACAGTAATTAATAAAAAAATTGCTATAATTGAATCAGAATATTCAAAATTTTAAATATAAACAAGTAGTTAAATAAAAAATACAATTATTTTATGCTTAGTTATTTAATAAATTTAAATTAAATGAAATATTTAAAAAAATCAAAAAAACAATTATTTATATAAAAAATAAGTATAACGCTAAAAAAACATTAATAAATAAATTATATTATTTAATTAAATGATTCTAGAAACAAACTAAAATAGCACCTTCTAAATTTTTTGTATATATTGAAATTAGTACAAGCTTTTAGGAGGTGTTTTTATTTAAGTTTTTTAGACTCAAAAGAAAGAAATGGTCTATTAAGAGAAAAATTTTAATTTTTTTTTCATTAATAATTTTAATATTCCTTTTAATTGACTGCAGAATGAGGCCATTAATTACCTCTGTTGCAGCTAACAGAGCAAGAGTAGTTTCATCTGCAATAATTAATGAAGTCGTTTTGGACGAAATTTCTAAATTAGATATTAATTATTCAGATATGGTTACCCTAGAAAAAGATCCATCTGGGCGAATATGCGCAATTAATACCAATATGAAAAAAATAAATTTTTTAAAAACATCAGTATGTCTAGCAGTACAAGAAAAAATTTCCTATATAAATAAAAATGATTTTAGTATTCCAATAGGTACTCTAACAGATACAGAATTACTTAATGGCAGAGGTCCAAAGATTCCTCTTGAAATTTCTCTTTCTGGCAGTGTTAAAGCTAATTTTAGAAGTATTTTTGAAAGTGGCGGAATAAATCAAACTAAGCATCAGCTTTACCTTGATGTTAGTACTAACGTATTTGCACTAATTCCCGGATACCCTACAACAACTACTATTGATACATCGATTTTGATCGCTGAGACTGTTTTAATAGGAGACGTGCCTAAGTTCTTAGTAAAGTAGGGTGGGATGGTTAGTGTATCAAAGTATTTAGTATAAAACAAACCAAACTAAGCATCAGCTTTGCCCTTAATGTTAGTGCCAACATGCTCATACTAATTCCTGACATCCTACCATCATCAAAACTATTGATACATAAATTTTGGTCGACGAAACTGTTATAATAGGAAATGTTTCTAAGTTCTTGGTAAAATAAAGGTTTTAAATGAAAAACAAGTCAAAAATAAAAAAAGCGATAAATCAAAATTTGTAGTGCAATAAATAAATTTTAAACTAGAACATAAGAATAAAAATAATGTTTTGGAAAAAATAAAATTAAATTTGATTATAAAAAAATATAGAATTAAAAAACTAACTTTTCAGACTGACCATCTATTATAATAGACACAGTTTCAGTGTCTCTAAATGTTAGGTTTTAGTACTGCGGTGTAAATAAATAGTCTTTGACTAAAAACATAAAGACAAAAAATCAGTCTTTTAACAAATTTTATTCTCTCAAAAATAAACTTAATAATGTTTGTTTTTTTATAAATTTCCACATTAGGGGCGGTACTGAAAGCAGATAGATATTGTTGATATATAAATATGAATTTCAAAGTAAAAAAATAGCGCGCTTGACCATCGATAAGTAGACAAACCCATTTCTTAACTACTACTTAGTTTGGTTTTTAGAAAAAATTTAGTGTCAGTTGAAAATTAAATTTCTCTGTTTATGAGTACTAATTCTATATTATATATGCACTTCTAGCACTACTCTAAACAAGGCATTGTTAAAAATGCATAGTTAACACAAAATTATACTTTTTAAACATAAAAATTGGTTTGGTTTTTTCAGGGTCTTTATCTCAATTTCCAAATATTAAGCCCATTTTTAACTTTTTTATTGACCCACAACATTTCGGAATTTTTTTATTTTTTCTGTTAAGCAACACTTTAAAATATATATCTGCTTTTAGCACTGCTAAATTTTGTTAAGTATTTTTTTATTTTAAATTATTTTGTATAATGTCATCTAGGTTTGTGTATTTGTGGTTAATTACTAAATAATGAAAGGACTAATTAGATTTGGATATAAGAGGAAGCAAGACAGAACAAAATCTTAATATAGCGTTTTCTGGAGAGTCACAAGCCAGGAACAAATATACATATTTTTCGTCTATAGCAAAAAAAGAAGGATACAACCAAATAGCAGATATATTTGAAGAATCGGCAAATAATGAAAAGGAACACGCTAAAATTTGGTTTAAATACTTAAATGGTAAAGAATTTGGGTCAACTAAGGAGAATTTAAAAGCAGCTATAAAAGGCGAAAACGGCGAATGGACTGAGATGTATAAAAATTTTGCTTATACAGCTGAAAAAGAGGGTTATACCGAAATAGCCCAAAAGTTTAAAATGGTTGCTTATGTAGAAAAGGTACATGAAGAGCAGTTTAAAAAGTCTTTAGATATGCTCGAAAGCGGTACCTTATTTAAAAGAGAAAATAAGGTTATGTGGATTTGTGAAAATTGTGGACACATCCACTGCGGAGAGAGCGCGCCCGAAACTTGTCCGCTGTGTAATCACAGCAAAGTTTTTTTTAAAGTCAAGGAATGCAGTTGTTAGTCCTTTTAATAAAGCCTAAGTTTCTTAGTGGTTTCTTAAAGTATCTACAATTTTGTTTGGTTATAAAAAACATTTAGCGCTTGTAAGAACCACTCTTTAACTTTTGGTCTATTTTTTAGTTGGATAGACTGAGAGTGGGGGGTATAAACATAGTAACATTTCGTCCACTTGCTTGTTTTCACACTGAATTTTTGAGGACAAATAAACCGCAACTAAAACAGACTGAAATTTGAATATTCTGGAATTATAAAATATTTAAAATTAGGTGGTCAGTAGGGATCTTTTTTTGGCGGTGCTAAAAGTAGGTGGACCAACAATTAGCACCTTATGCATATCAAAATAATAAAGATTCCAAAAACAAATTTTTTAGTAACAATTTCCACTTGATTTTTTGTTTCAAACACCTTTGAAGAGTCAAAATATCAATCTATCTATTAGGATTTAGCACTGCCAATTTTCTAAATTAATAAAATTAAGAAACAAAATTAATAAATATGTACAAAAAACAAAAATAGTGAAAAGTTTTAAAAGATATTGGCAAATTATAATAAATTTATAAAAAATGCATATCTTGATGTATTTTCGCAGTGTGTCTTTTTCTATTAATACATTAAACTAGGTGAGTTTAGATTTTGCATGTGATAAAAATCTATTCGTGGTGCATTAATATTCGGACATATTGGCGGCAAACTTTAAAGCATATAATATAGTAAGATTTCTTAAATTTTTGAATAAAATAAATGTAAAAGGCAGTACGAAAAGCAGATAGATATTATTAAATTATAATTCAAAGTATGGTTTGATAAAAATTGCACGCTTGACAATCTATAAGCACAAAAAATCATTTATTAACTACTAAATTAGTTCAGTTTGTATAAAAAAATTAGTGTTAGTCAAAAATTAAATTTCTCTGTTTATTGAGTATTAATTCAATGTTATCTATGCACTTTTAGCACTGCCAATATAAATTATAAGAGTTGAGAAAGTTTTTGACCATGATAGCCATGTGATTTACAAATAAAAACCAGTTTTTGGCTAAAAAATAATATAAAACAAACAGTAAAAAGTTGATTAAAATTCTGAAACCTAGCGTCACAAGAGCAAAAATAGTTAAAAACATAATAGTTTATTCGCATTAATAGCTTTATGTGTCCATCTAGAAAAATATTTTTAAAAATTTTAATTCAAAATTCATTTTTTATATAAAAAATAACGTTTATGTGTTGTTTTTTTATTTTTCGTTTATTATAATGGTAAGTGGTAAAAAGTGGGGAAAAGTAGCAAGCTGTTCCTAATTTACGACTATTTACCGTGTGTTGGTGGAGTATGCTAATTGGCGAATACGAACACAATCTAGACTCTAAAGGCAGAATTGCCGTGCCCACAAAGTTTAAAAAAGATTTGGGGGAATGCTTTTATGTTACAAAAGGGTTAGATGGATGTCTTTTTGCTTTGTCTGAAGATGAGTGGAGTTTGCTTGAAGAGAAGATCAAGAATATGCCAATTTCTAAAGTAAGGGTTTTGCAAAGATTTTTCTTTTCTGGTGCTGCTAAAGTTGAGTTGGATAAGCAAGGAAGAATTTTAATTCCAGGAAATTTAAGAAAGTACGCAAATTTGGAGAAAAATGTGACTTTTATAGGGGTTTCTAGTAGGGCAGAAATTTGGAATAGTGAAGCTTGGAGAAATATTAGTCTTTCTGTTACTAAGGAAGAGGTCGCGTCTGCAATGGATGTTTTGGGAATATAGTTTTATGTAGTAGGATGCGTGAATTTTTAATTTTTTTGTTGTGTGAGTTTTTAGTGAGTCTTTAATTTCTTAAGACATGAAGGCACGAGGAAAACAGGTTAACTTTGACTGTTGGGAAAATGCACATTAGTGTCGTAGATAACCTGGGGAATTTGCTTGATTTTTAGTTTTGTGTAGGAAGTTTGTCTTGGTTTTTTCGCATATACCGGTTTTTTTAGATGAGGCTGTAGATTATTTAAATATTAAACCGAATGGTGTTTATGTAGATGCTACAGCAGGCGGTGGGGGACACTCTGAAGCTATTTTAGAAAAACTAAGTAATGAAGGTAGATTAGTTTTATTAGATAGAGATCCAGATGCAGTAGAACATCTTTGCAGCAAATTTAAAAATAGTAACAACGTTTTGATTATTAAAGATAATTTTGTTAATATATACAATGTGCTTTATAAGATCAGAGTTAATAGTGTGGATGGAATTTTGTTTGATTTAGGTGTTTCTTCTTATCAGTTAGATAATAAAGACCGTGGGTTTACTTACAAAGAGAATGTTCCTTTAGACATGCGAATGAGCAAAGAAGGCATTAGTGCAAAAGATTTTATAAATACTGCACCGGAATATGAAATATCAAGAGTACTTAAAGAAAATGCACAAGAAAGGTACGCAAGCAGCATTGCAAGAAATATAGTTAAGGAAAGGTTAATACATCCAATTGAAACTACTTTTGATTTAGTAAACATAGTAAAAAGATCTATACCGCAAAAGTCGCTAAAAGAAAAAGGACACCCTGCTAAAAGAACTTTTCAAGCTATTAGAATACATATTAATTCTGAACTTAGTAATTTAAAAAAAGGTTTAATGTCGGCGTTTAATGTCTTAAGCTCGGGTGGACGTATTGTGGTAATAACTTTTCATTCACTGGAGGATAAGATTGTAAAGGATCAGTTTAAAAAATGGAGCACAGGTTGTACTTGCCCAGGAAATTTTCCGGTGTGTGTTTGTGGTAAAAAGCCTTTAGCTAAAGTTTTAACAAAGAAAGCAATAAAACCAAGTTCTGGGGAGATTATTAGTAATAGAAGGAGCAAGAGTGCGAAATTACGCGTGTGCGAAAAAATTTAAAAGTAGTTTTAATTTGAGCTTAAAGTGAGATTTAGTTTTGTAAATTTAGTTTTCTAATTTGTTTAATAATCCAGAAGAATAAAAGATAGTGTGAGTTAAAGTGTTTAAAGTAGGAAAGTAAAAATTAAGAGTTTTATTCAAGATTTTAATTTAAAAGATTTTTTAAAATTTAAATATTTTTAGTAGCAACGAATATCAGTATTATCAAACTTTTATAAGTCTAAAATTTATAAATAAAGTAAAGATGAAAAGTTTTGTATATGAATTTAGAAATATTTAGTCAAAAGATTTTTAAAACGAAGTCATGTTTTCTAATTCAAAATTGGTGGCTTTAGAGTTAATTTGTTTTATTCATGGAATTAACAAAAGGCAAAAAAGAAAATAAAAATTCAGGCTTACGTTTAAATAAATAAAAATTAAGAAGTTAGAAAGCGAGGATGTATAAATGAGTTTAAATTATAAAGGGAATGTTGCTTATGATATATCTTTGTTTGAGACTAAAACATTACGTAAAAATAATGTATTAAAGTTACCTAGAACTAAGCTGCGTAAGGATTTAGTTAAATTAAAGAAAGTTTCGTTTCGCTTTAGAGTTTTAGCTTTTTTTACATTTTTTGTAGTAACTCTTAGTATGATGGTTTTTAATCAAATGCAACTTACAGAGTTAACCGATAAAATTAGATTAAAATCACAAGAACTGGAAGAAAAGAAAAGTTATTATACTCAGTTGGAAGTTAAACATAGTAAAAATTATAGTACGCAGTCTTTAGAAGATTATGCTAAAAATAAACTTAATATGCATAAAACGGATGCATCTAGTTTGGAGTACATTAATTTGCATAAATAAACTAGCTTTTGAATATGCATAATTACTGGTTTTTTGTTTTCTTTTTTGCTTTATGGAGCCTTTAGATGAGCAGTGGTACTAATGTTAGAATACTTAGAAGATCTCTTTTTGTTTTAGCATCTTTAATTTTTTTAGGATTTGGGATTTGTATATTAAGGCTTTTTTACCTTCAGATAATAAAAGGTAAAGAGCTATATGATATGGCATTATCTCAGCAACTTAAAGATACAAAAATAAGTGCTCAGCGAGGCACAATTTACGACTGTAACATGAAACCTTTGGCTCAGAGTGCAACTGTCTGGACGGTTGCACTTGAACCTTTATATTTAAAAAAAGATTCTCAAAAAGAGCTAATAGCAGATGGACTTTCAAGTATATTAGAACCAGATTTATCTAAGAGGGATTCATTTAAACAAGAAATTTTAGAAAAAGCTAATAGAAAAAGTTATTACGTTATTGTTAAAAGAAAGATAGAATCTGAGTTCAAAGATAAAATAATAGAATTTAAGAAAAAAAATAAAATAAGTTCTGGAATAAGGTTAATAGAGGATTCTAAAAGATATTACCCATATGGAGATTTTGCGTCATCTGTAATAGGGTTTACTGGAGTAGATGGGCAAGGTCTTTCTGGACTAGAAAATTATTACGATAAATACCTAACTGGCGAAAGTGGAAGAATTAAAACAGCTAAAAATGCCGTCGGGACGGATATGCCTTTTGACTACGAAAAAATGATAAACGCTAAAAATGGTTGTAGTCTTGTTATTACTATAGATGAAGTTATACAGCATTTTTTAGAGAAACATTTGGAGGAAGGTATAGCAGATTATAAGGTTATAAACAGGGCTGCCGCTATTATGATGGACGTAGATAGTGGCAAAATTTTAGGTATGGCTATAAAAGGAGGTTTTGATTTAAATAATCCTTTCGAGATCGCTAACAAAGACGATAAATTATCTTTAGAGAAATTATCGGAAGAGGAAAGAAAAAAGGCTTTACCGGTATTAATGGAAAAACAATGGCGTAATAAAGCTGTTAGCGATACCTACTACCCTGGGTCTGTATTTAAAATAGTTACTTCATCTATGGCGTTAGAAGAGAATTTAATTAAAGAAGACCTAAGATTTAATTGTACAGGTAGTGTAGTACCGTTTAATGGCGCAAAACCCGTAAGATGTCACAAACACGGTGGACACGGTATACAAATTTTCGATAAAGCTTTTTGTAATTCATGTAACCCTGCTTTTATTAAATTAGGGCAATTACTAGGTCCTAGAAAATTTTACGATTATTACCAAACTTTTGGATTTACTGAAAAAACAGGTATAGATCTACCAGGCGAGGCTAGTGGAATCTTCTTTAGTAAAGATGGTTCAATGGGTCCAATGGATTTAGTTGTTGCATCATTTGGGCAAAACTTTACAGTTACTCCAATTCAGATGATAACAGCTGCAGCAGCTAGTGTAAATGGTGGATACTTATTAAAACCTTACATAGTAGAAAAGATAATAGACCCAGATGGTAATATTGTTAAAACTAATGAAAAATTTGTTAAAAGACAAGTTATATCTAGTAATACATCTAAGAAAATACGTGAATTATTAGAATTAAATGCTAAAGAAGGCGGAGCAAAAAATGGATATGTACCTGGATACAGGATAGGTGGAAAAACAGGAACATCTGAAAAGATTGGTCAAAGTAGAAGCGGTAGACTTGACTATATATCGTCTTTCTTTTGCGTCGCCCCTTCAGACAGGCCAAAACTTGCTTTATTAATTTATTACGATACTCCTACAGCAGGAGGTCATTTTGGTTCACAAGTTGCAGCGCCAGTTGCTGCTAAAATTATGGCAGACGTCCTACCCTATTTAGGAGTAGAGCAAAGATTTACTCAAGATGAAGCGACTAATTTAAATGTAAGCGTACCATTTTTGGTTGGATCTTCTAAGGTAGAAGCGGAAAATAAACTTAAAAGATGTAATTTATTACCTGTAGTTTATGGTAATGGTGAATATGTAATTTCTCAAAATCCAGATGTAGGAACGGTGGTTTCTAAAGGAGGAAGTGTAGTTATTTATACAGAAAAAAATATAAGAGAAAAAGTGGTTAAAGTACCAAATCTTGTAGGTAGTAGTCTTTCCAGTGTAAATAGGGAGGTTTCTAATCTAAAGTTGAATCTTGTAATAAAAGGGGTAGATAGCAGTACCGTTGGCAGTAACTTTGTTGCCAGTAGTCAAAGTATTTCGCCAGGTGCGACAGTAAAACAAAGTAGTGTTATTGAAGTTACATTTGTTAAGAAAAAAATGGAGGTGGAAACAGATTAGTAGTTTTTTATTTTTTTAGAAGATCTAACAATAGTTGTTTAAGAATTAATTTTCAGAATATTAGGTTGCGAAAGTAAAGCCGAGTAGTGTTATTGAAGTTACTTTTGTTAAGAAAAAAACGGAAGTGGAAACAGATTAGTATAGTTTTTTAGCTTTATAAAAAGACTCAGTAACAGTTTTTTAAGAATTAATTTTAAAATATTCCATAGGAAACAACAGTAAATTAATTTAGCATTATTAAAGTAAAAAACAGAGGCTAAAACAGATTAATATTTTTTCTAAATTAATTAAAAAGCTCGGTGCTAGTCTTGTAAAAATAAATTTTTAAAGTACTAAAAAGGAAGTAAAGTCTTAAAACAGATTAATATTTTTTGTACAAAAAATATATAGTTTATTTAGTTTTAAAAATAAAGATTTATTTATTAATATTGACCTTTGTTTAAATTAGGAGGAACATTAAAAACATGCGATTTAATACTATGATTTTATTATTTTTTAGCTTTTTAGTGTCACTTATATTTACATTATTTCTTGGGAAAATAATTGTTCCTGTTTTAAGAAAATTTAAAATAAAACAGACTATAAGGGAAGTTGGACCTAGTTGGCATAAGACAAAACAGGGTACTCCAACAATGGGTGGAGTTATATTTATTATTGGAATAATACTAACAGTTTTAATTTTTATTCCGATTTATTGTTTACTTTATAAAAATGAAGCAAATATTAACCATTTTATTGTTGATTTAGATAACTTAAAACTTAACATATTAAAAATGTTATGTGGAGTTTTGATGGCGATTTCTTTTGGCGCTATTGGATTTTGGGATGACTACATAAAAGTTACAAAGAGACAAAATTTAGGATTAACCGCAAAACAAAAACTAGCACTACAATTTTTTGTTGCATTTATGTATTTGTTTTTTAAAAGCTTTATTGAGTTTTGTCATGGGCAAAGTAAAATTACGGTAATTAATTCTCTTATTTTTAAAGAAATAGACCTTGGTATATTTTATTTTATTATTTGTGCTGTTTTTATTGTTGGGACTGTAAATGCAGTAAACTTAACAGACGGAATTGACGGACTTAATATATCTGTTACTTTTGTTGTTAGTACTTTTTTACTTTTATTTTCTTTTATTTTATATCAATTCCAGATTTTATCAGTTTTAGTTTCTGCGCTTGCTGGCGCTTGTGTTGGTTTTTTTGTTTGGAATCGTAATCCTGCAAAAGTATTCATGGGAGACACAGGCTCATTATTTTTAGGCGGAATTCTTTGTGCTATTGTTTTTACAATTAATATGCCCATACTTTTAATTGTAATTGGTGCAACGTATTATATAGAGATGTTTTCTGTTATTTTACAGGTTCTGTATTTTAAAATAACTAAAGGTAAAAGACTATTTAAAATGGCACCGATACATCATCATTTTGAACTTTTAAAATGGAGCGAGAAAAAAATCTGTACTGTTTTTAGTCTTTTTACTTTTGTATGTGGGGTATTATCCTTAATTTTACACTTTTTAGAAAGACGATATATTTACTTCTAAATATAAAATATGAATAAAAGTTTGAGCTGTTTAGTACAAATACTAAGTAAAGATTTTAGTTTGATGCGACACTATTTAACGATTGTATGATTGTGCTAAAAATGGGTAGATTAACAAATAATACCTTATATAAACCAAAGCAAAAAAGACTCCAAAAACAAATTTCTCAGTAACAATATCCACTTTATATTTTTATTTTGAAAACCCTCTTAAGAGACAAAGTATCTAACTATCTATTAAGATTTGGCACTATAATCTTATTGGTCAGGATTACTGGCAATTGTAGTAATAATAGAAAGATTAATCTATTGGTACGTTTCTACTTAACCCTAATTCACGGAAGTCTTATTGTTAGTTAAAAAGCTGCTATAAAATGATTAAAAAGTTAGTTCTTCTGTTCATGAATTACAATTTTCGTTTTTTTATGTGGGTTTATCACTTTCTTACAATTTTTATATTTATACAATTTTTTAAGTTTAGATAGGGAATTTAGATTTTGTACCATTAAAAATATGATCTTTATACACAAGCATGGAGGAGATAGCAGAAGCTCTGTTAGAAAATAGTTAATCGAGGCTTTCTACAATCATAGTTAGCTTTCAAAACTTCCAAAAATACTAAACAATTTAACAAGCTTTAGTATTGGGTAGCCTTTAGATAACAAACTTTAAGCCAAAGCCAAACTCGACATTAGTTTACTTAATCAACGATATGAAGCGTAACTTTGTTTTTAGACGATATAAACAACTGGTGGAGGTGAGGGGAGTCGAACCCCTGTCCGAAAACAGTTCATCAAAGCTTTCTACGAGTGTAGTTAACTTTCAAAAATTCCCAAAATACCAAGCAAGTTAACAAGCTATAGTATTAGGTAGCCTTTAAATACAAACCTTAGGCCAAAGGCCAAACCTAAAATTCGTTCACCGCTAAGTTACGCCTTTAAAGAGTCGCGGTATCCAGATTAAAGACGGCAAGCCTTTAAATTAGGCTGCAGCGAGTTCCTCTTTTTCTTCCTCACGTTTTTTACGGAGTTTGAGCTTGTATGCTCCGAGGGACACCACTTTGTTATTTTCTTCGTTATTTAATTTATAACGCAGTAATTTTTAAAAGATTTACCGAACTTTACTCGCTTACTAAAACTTGCTATCCCCGTCGAAGCCATTACACCCCCATAACAAATTTATTTTAACACAAACATAATAAGTTATTCAACATAGATCCAACTTAGGCAGTGCTTAAAATGAATAGATGACACAAAATTAATATTAATGAACAGGGAAATTAGACCTTTAATTATCTCTAAAATTTTTAACTGAAAGCAATTTTTGCATACAAACTGGGCAAAATATTGTCTTAACAAACTATTTTCGGTCCAATCAACTCACATTTTGACATTTTTGGTTTTTACTGTACTTTATAATTTAGTATATCTATCTGCTTTTAGCACTGCCTAACTTAGATTGTACAAAATTTTTGCTAAATAAAACTTATTAAAAATTTATAATAATGTAGTCGATTTCAAATTTCTTTTTATATTTTTGCATTTACTTGATAATTTTTTTAAAAAATTACAGTTAAAAAATATATAAATAATGCTTAATTGATTAAATTTACTAATATAGATTATTTACGAAAAAATGTGTCGAAAATAAAATTAAAGTTTTAACATAAAATATAAAATCTAGATATTTATATCGAATAAAAAATAGCATGAACATTTAATACTAATTAATAAAAATTAAATTTCTTTTTGACTTTTGTCAAAAATTTTAAAGCATATTGGCAAGAATTTGTCGTATTTTTTAATAAAATGCTAAAGTAAAGCATTAAGCAAATTTGTTTTGCGCTATGTTTACATAAAAAATGTCAGTTTCATCCTAATTGACTTATATGGATAATCTCAAGTATATTTTTTATGAACAGTTTTTTGAGATACTGTGTTTATCTATCTTTTTTTGTTTTTTCAGTTTTATTAATTAAAAATTCTAAATTTAGGGTTTAATATTTTAAAATTTGAATTCAATTAATGTTTTTAAAAAATAAGTTTTAAATAAAAATGAGTAGTACGCTTATTAAATGAGAATATGTAACGAAAAATTAGTTAGATTACAAAAATATATATCTAGTTGTGGTGTTATGTCAAGAAGGAGTGCAGAAACTTTAATTGTAAGTAAAAAAATTTTAGTAAATGGCAAGTACGCAAAGCTTGGAGATAAAGTTGATCCAGAAAAAGACATAATAAAAATTGGAAAAACTATCGTAAAAGGCAAAATAAAAAAAACAAATTGTTATTTTGCGCTTTACAAACCTAGAGGTTATTTAACTTCTATGAAAGATGAATTTTCTAGAAAATGTATAGTGGATTTAATTAAAGATATAAGAACAAGAGTATACCCAATAGGTAGACTAGACAAAGATTCAGAAGGATTACTACTTCTAACTAACGATGGCGATTTTGCCAATTTAGTAATGCATCCTTCAAGTAAAGTAGAGAAAAAGTATATAGTTACTGTAACTCCAATTATTACTAAAAAAATTTTAGATAATTTTCTAAAGGGAGTCACGGTTAATAAAGAAAAATTATCAGTAAAAAAGGCAGTTTTAATAAACGACAATAAAGCTACTAATGAATCTTTATTACATTTAACGTTGACAGAGGGGAAAAATCGACATATTAGAAAAATGTGTAATTTTTTTAATTTAAAAGTTAAAAAATTAAAAAGAATATCTGTTGGTCCAGTAAAGCTTTCAAAATTAAGGCCAGGTGAGTACAGGAGTCTTAATAAAAAAGAGATAAATGAATTAATGAATTTTAAAAAAATTAAACAACCAGGTATTAAAACATGATAGAAATGCGAAAAACTGTATAGATTTAAGTAATTCATGAAATAATAAACATAAGAATATATAGACGTTTATGATTATATTCCTTAATTAACACTTTATTACTGCTGTTTTTTAAAATTTATTTTGTAACTTTTGTTTTAGTTTTTATAAATTTGCATAATGTTTGTTTGCTATTTTATATATTTTATAAGCTGATACATTGCCTTTGAAAGTACTAAAAATGCATAGATAAAATAAAATTACGATTTATGAACAGAAGAACTGGATTTTAAATTTTTTCAGTGATTTTTTAACGCAGTAAATTTTTCCCTAAAAATCGGGTTAAGAGTGATGCAACAATTAAATTGTTAGTTCTATAGTATGATTATAAGATATGTCTGTAAGACCTTTTACCTGGTAAATAAAATCATAATATGTTATCTGTGTGTTTTTATCGCGGTGCCAGAAGTGGATAGATTAACAGATGATACTTTATGAACATTACGTCAAAAAATATCACAAAAACCAATTTTTTAGTAACAATCTACACTTATTTTTTGGTTTAAGCACCTTTAAAGAAACAAAATATCAAACCGTCTATTAGGATTTTGTACTGCCTATTTAGCACAGACTCGTTTTTTGGCAAATTGCATATATTTTTTTAGTATTTAACATAAAGTGTGGGTATATTTGTATTGTGAGTTAATTGTTTAGTCAATATTTTAGTACTAATTTTAATGTAGGTGGTCTTTTTTATGTTCTGTTATGCGCATTATAGTGTTGGTAAAAAAATTTTGGAATTGTCTCAATTAAAATTAAATGACGATGAAAAAGAAGCGTATTATGCAGGTCTTGTCTATGCAGATATTGGTAGATTTAAATTAGATAAAAAAACAGGTGTAGAGTCTGATTCGAAAAAATTTTTGGAAAGTTTAAAAAAAAATGTAAAGTCAAAAACAGAAAGGTGGTTTTTATTCGGCGTTAGCGTTCATATATTTACAGATAAAAAAACAAAAAGATTATTAAAAAGTATATTTAAAGTACCTAATTATGGATACATAAGTTACATAAGAAGATGTAGTATTTTAGAATATTATTTTTTTAAAAAAAGCAATTCTTATATTTTCTTTGAAAAATTAGATTATTTTAGTGTTAATTCAATTTTATCTAACTTAAACTTTTTGGATACCAATAGTTTATTTAAAGAAACTAAAGAATTTTTAGAAACTAAACTAAAGAAAGCAATAAATAATTTTTATAAAGACACAAATAAGATAAATTTAAAACTCCCTTTAAATTTGTTAATAGATACTTATAAAGATTTAGGTACAATTGTGTCAAAAGAGGGACTTGAAATACAAGCTGCAAATTTAATTGGAGCCTGTGCTTTAGTTTGTTCGTTTGCGACTGGGTGTAATAAAAATTTAGAAGAAATATTTGTAAATATTAAAAATAGAATAAAGATACTTTGCGAGCAAGGAAAATCTTTTTTAAAAAGAAAAGCTTATTTTAATTTTGTGTTTTAAATTTAGATAAATATCTGTGGTTTATAAAATCTATCTAAATGCAATTTATAACCATATTACATTCTACTAAGGCAGTAAAAAATTCATAAACAACGTAAAATCAAGATTAATGAATAGAGGAACTGAATTTTTAATCATTTTGAAACTTTTACTTTCTTTAATGGCACTAAGTCTTTTGTCAAGACAGACTAAATATTTAAAATAACAATTGGTCAATTTGTCTAATTAAATTATATTTTTAACAAAATTCCCTCTCCTGTACCTTACAATTCAATGTATATATTTGCTTTTAGTATAGCCTAAAAAATGCATTTTTGTATTAAAACAAAATTCAAAAGGTTTTAATTTTGTTAAAAATGTGAAACCTACTTTTAAAATTTTTATAAATTTACTCTTTGAAAATTTTATTAATTCATACTAAATTTTTAGCAACTTATTTTTACCTTTGCTATGAACATCTAATTTGCGTCTTGACAGTTCTAAAAGTAGAGATATTAAGATAAGACTGTTTTCTAAGTTTCAAAGCAAATTAACTTTAAAACTGATTTTCTGATTTATAATACCACTCAACTTTTCATATTTACTAATTTTAAAGAGTCATGATTTCATCATTATATTTTAGCACGGCCTGATTCTTTTAGTGTTACATATTATTTATTTACTTTGTTATAATATAAATTGTTGTTTAGTCAGCGTTAATTTTATTTTTGTAAAAAACAGAGTTTTTAAAATGAAAGTTAATCTATACAAAATTGCAAAATTTTTGTTTTCTCCGATTTTTTCTATTCTTTACAAAATAAAAGTTGTTGGACTTGAAAATGTCCCGAATTCAGGTAGAGTTGTAATTTGTAGTAACCATATTTCTAACATGGACCCGGTATTGCTTGCAGTAGCAATAAAGCGTCAGATTTTTTTTATGGCAAAAGAGGAGCTTTTTAGAAATAAATTTTTAGGCAACTTAATAAAAAGTCTAGGAGGGTTCCCAATTAAAAGGGCTTCTAGAGATGTTTTATCTATAAAAAATGCGCAAAGCATTTTAAAAAGTGGTAAAATTTTAGGTATATTCATAGAAGGTACACGTTCTAAAACTGGTGAACTATTAAAGCCTAAGCCAGGGGCAATAATTTTGGCAAAAAATACATTTTCAAAAATAGTCCCAATTTGTATAAAACCAGAGAATTGCAAAAAAGTAGAAATGTTTAAGAGGGTGACTATTATTATAGGAAAACCGATTTTGCCAGACGAGTTAGGAGTCTTAAGTAATAGCAGCAAAGAGATACGCGACGCTAGCCGACTAGTTATGAATAAAATAGCAGAGCTTAAAGAAGATGTTTGCAAATTGCTTTAACGATCTATTTTGGCAATTTAAAAATTATGTGATGTTAAAGGAAAATTGTGGTTAGAAGTTTATACTAGGGTTGTAAAATGGGTAATACTAAAAACAAGCAGATTAATTAGTAACTTTAGAATAAACAGGTTATGAAACAATTTGCTCTAGTAAGGTAATGGGCTGTATTTAATGAAACTTTTAGCACTATTTAAAAAGATTATAATAACAGTAACAAGGAGAAATTAGGGTATTTAAAGAAATGTTGTTTTGGTAGAAAAGTTAGGAGATAAGCAAATATAATCTGTAAATTCCGTAATAAAAAAAGATAATAGCTCACGTCTGGACTTTAATAAATGCTAAACTATATTTTAGAGAAAAATTTTGAATTTACTATAAGAGAAAGATAGCCAAGAAAGCTCTAAGGCAAAAATGAATTAATAGAGAGTCTATAGAATTTATTCCTTGGAAAATTTAACATTATGACATTAAAGAGATATACTACGTTAAAACAAAATCTAATTTAATAGGCAGTGCTAAAAGTAAGTAGATTGACAGGTAACTTCTTATACTTCGCAGCAAAATAGAATTAGAAAACCAAACTTTTGGTAAGAATTCTTAACCAAAATTTTTGAACTAACTAAATTTTAAAAGGCAAAATCCAGTTTTATATATCAAGTTTTGGCACTGCTATTTGCTAAATCATATTGAAATATTGGAATTTGTTGACTTTAATGATATTGTAATATTTATAAACATGAAAGATTAGTTGATGAATAAACATTAAAAATAATAAATTGTGAATTAAACACTAATAAAATTTTTTATAATATAAAAAATTGGTGATAATTACAAAAATAAGTTAAAAATACCCTTTGTTTGAGTATATAAACCAAATAATTTAAATTATCGATTTTCTTTTATGAATAAACTTTATTAAAACTTTATATTTGTGCTACATTCAAACTTCTTTTTATTTAAGTAATCAAGTAAACAACTGTTGATTCTTTTTTCAAATACAAATTCTAATTTATACGCCCATAGCACTTGATGCTTATATTTTAGTTTATCTTTTTTATTTGGTTTTGCGTATTTTGCATCGCCTAAAATTGGATGGCCAACATGTGCCATGTGTGCTCTAATTTGGTGTGTTCTGCCAGTAATAAGTTCTATTTCAATTAAACTATCTCCATCTTTTTCTTTCATTACTCTATACTTAGTTTTTATTGTTTTAGCATTAGGCCTTGCTGTGTTGTAAACATATACTCGGTTTTCGCATTCATTCTTTTCTAAATATGCTAATAATGTTGCACATTTTTGTTTAAAAATTCCTTTTGCTACGGCAAGATAATATTTTTTTATTTCTCTATTTTTTATCTTTTCATTTAATATTTTTAAAGACTCGCTGTTTTTTGCAGCAATAACTATTCCGCCAGTATTTCTGTCTAACCTGTTTACGAGAGCTGGCGAGAAAGATTGTTCATCTTCTGGGTCATATTCTTTTTTTAAAAATAAATAATGTTTTATCCTATCAATTAAAGAGTCAAAGTGTCTTTCCTTATCCGGATGGACAATAAGCCCAGATTTTTTGTTGACAAGTAATATATTATTGTCTTCATAAATTATATCTAAGATTGCTGGAGCTTTTGTAAAGTCATAAGACAATGTTTTTTTTTCTAATAAATCATCTTTTATATAAAGACTTAAAGTATCGTTAATATTTAGTTTGTATTCTGGACTTACTCGCTTACTGTTAACCTTTACATATTTTTTTCTAATTAATTTGTACATAAGAGAAACCGGCAAATTTCTGAAAGTTTTACTCAGAAATTTGTCCAAGCGTTGCCCTGAGTCATTTTCTTTTATGGTTAAAGTTTGCATAAGATTAGGTTCATCTTCTTCTTGATTATAATTATAACTCTAATTTATTTATAAAATAATATACTTTGTAATTTAAAAATTGATTAAACGTCAATAAGATATCAAAAACAAGAACAATAAAACCGTAAAGATTAATATTTCAGCAAACGGATATAAAATTATTTTATTTGTGAATTTTAATTTATATTTTATTTTTTTTGTATTCTATCAATATAAATACATTTTGCAATATTAATTTTAACTTTTCACCTTATATTTATTCTTAATATTATTTTTAGTCTGATGTTACAATAATTATTCGATTTTGATAATGTTCTAAATAAAATTTACTTGAAAAATATTTTTAAATATGTTAGAATTCAAACGTGGTTTTGGTTTTAAATAATTAAATTTTATTGATATGGATGAAAGTTTTGTTTGAAAATTAATAAAAAAATTGGTAAATCTATTGTTGCTACGGTTTTGGGTACTACTGCTTTTTCGAGTGCCATATCAAGTGCGGCTAGTGCAATAGACATTAATGTAAAAGGCCTTGATGATACTCAATTAGGTAAAGCAATTACGGGCTTTATTAATAAGCTTGACCCCAAGGAGTTCGCTAGTACCGTAAAAAGTTTTGAGGCACTTAGCAGTAATTTTAGTAGCATATCCGGCGGACTAAAGTATGCTGCTTATGGGTTGGCAGGACTTGTTGGGACCAATTTGTTTAAAGATTTATATAATTCTGTTTATAACTTTTCCGATTTCGTTTCAAATTCAAAAAAATCTAAAAAAGCAGTACAGTATTCTTTATCTTTACCGGAAATTAAAATGAGAGCAGAGAAAGTACTATGTGATGCGAAAAAGGCTGAGTGTTTGGTAACAATTTTTAGAAGCCAGTTTAGTAAGTTTGGTTTTCTTGATAAATCTAAGAACACTAAGTTCAGGAATAATGTAGTTTTGGGCTTAAGTGGTAATGCTGCAGCAGGAGTTAGGTTATGGTCAGAAATTAGTAATATATTCTTTGGTAGTGGCCTTGATGTATATCTTGAGCAATTCGATTCTAAAAGTGTTACACCTCGCGAATTTCTTGAAAAATTAAATGAGTCTTCAAAGCAAAATAAAATAGGTCTTCATATATTAGTTTATGATGGCGAACTTAATGTAACTGAAAATGAAGATAAGATTCTTAAAAAAAGTTGTTCTTCTTGTTTAGTAGAATTAAATCGGTACAGTGTAGATGAAGTACGTAATATGCTAGAAGATGAAGTAAAAAAACAGTGTAAATCTGAATTTGTGGGGAAGAATACTTCTGTTACATTGACAGAAGATTTTCTTAAATCCCTTTCAAAAGCGCTTGTTTCATCTGCTTCAATTGACCCAAATTTGATTTCTGATGCGGCAAGTAGTATAGTTACAGAAATTAATTCTTATATTAATAAAAATGGTTTGAGTGGAGGTATTATTAAAACTTTAAAAATAAAAGTAGACACAAAAAACAAGAAATTTGATGGCTTGACTATAACTCATGGTAATGAACTTGTACCACAAAGGTTTTTGCCAGATTATATTTCAGGATTTTTAAAATTTAAAGATGAGTAATTGTTAATTTGTTTTGTCTTACCAGAATGAATTTTTCTTTGGGCATGCTTGGGTGTTACTTTGAAGTGTTAATAATTTTTGATATTAGATCTGAGATTATTAGTAACGGCTGAAAGTGTAATTTTTTTTATGAGCTTTGGCTTGTAGATTATTTTTTGTGCTTTTATGTATTCTGTTTTGATTTTAGATAGTGTAAATTACTTGCATAGTTTTTTGTAAAAGAGTAATTAATGCAGGCAGAGCTAGAAGCAGATGGATATGTTAAAATATCGGCTATGAAAAAATTTAAAAAATGTCTAAGATGTGGATCGATAAGAAGAGCTAAAAATGAATTTAATAGAAGGAAACAGAGATTTCTTTGCAGAGATCATGAATTTAATTATACGTGTACAAAAATGGATATTCTGACTCTTTAAAACACAGAGCTTTACGATATTATTTGGAGGGAATAGTTTTTAGAAGAATTGATAAACTTTGTCACGTTTCGGTAATGAATTGGGTTAAAAAGGCATCCAAACAAATAAAAGAAAAAAGTACAAAACACCCCGAAAAGATTTATATTTTAGAGTTATATTAAAATTTGTGTTAATTATTAAAAAAAATGTGGACCGTGGTTAATCGAAAAATCAAAGGATTAATTGTTTTAGCAGTGCTAAAAGTAGGCGTCAGATTAATAAATAACACTATACTAACACCAAAGCAAAAAAAGACTTCAAAAACCAATTCTTCAGTAACAATTTTCAGCTAATTTTTTGTTTTAAACATCTCTTAATAAATAAAATATCAAACTATCTATTAAGATTTAGCACGGCCTAATTTTTAATAAAATTGCAAAATACTTAACTTTCACTAGTTTGAGTAGTGAAGTCTTTTTATTTCAAAAATTACTTATATTTCTATTAAATTTATTGTATGTTTTTACCTACAATATGCGATTAATAAATTGTTTTTTGACAATTAACAACAAAACACATAAACTTCTACTTAGTTTTTATTTTATTACTATATCTAGAAAGCGAGGTGCCGGTTTATTAATAGTCATGAGTTTATTTTGAAAATAGAGTTAAAACTAAAAAGGAGATTCAAATAATTTTATGAAAATTAAAGCATTGTTACTAATCTTATGCGTTATGGTTATGTCTTTATTCACAAGTGGTTGTGGATGTTCAAATGCAAATGCTAAAAGCTTAGATCTTACAATAGTTCACACTAATGATATTCATGGAAGAATAAAATATAGCAAAGATGATAAAATTGTTGGATACAGTAAAATGAAGACTTACATTAACAATTTAAAGTCTAAGAACAAAAATGTATTACTTTTGGATGCTGGAGATGTTTTGCACGGCCAACCTGTTGTTACACTTGATAAAGGCGAGAGTGCGGTATCTTTGATGAATTTAATGGGATACAATTACTTTGTACCGGGTAATCATGATTTTAACTATGGCTATGATAGATTAAAAGAACTTTCTAGTAAGATGTCTTTTAAAGTTTTAGCAGCTAATATTTGTTTAAAAGATGGCTCAAAACCATTTGTTGAAAATGATGTTATAGAAATAGATGGTGTTAAAATAGGTGTTTTTGGTTTGGCTACGCCAGAAACATTAGTTAAAACTAATCCGGAGAATGTTAAAAATCTTGATTTTAAAGATCCAGTTGAATCAGCAAGAGAACAAGTAAAAAATCTAAAGGGGAAGGGTACAAATATAATTATAGCGATTTGTCATTTGGGGATAGATGACGAAAGTGCAGAAAATAGATCTTACGATGTTAGAGATAATGTAGATGGAATTGACTTAATAATAGATGGTCATAGTCACTCTAGTCTAGATCAAGTATCTCAAGTAAATGGAAAAGCTGTTATAACGTCAACCGGTGCATATGCAGAGAATTTAGGTGTAGTTAATTTAACTTTCAAAAATGGTAAAACAGAAATTAAACCAAGTAATATACCATTTTCAGAACTTGAAGCTTTAGAAACAAATAAAGAAATAGATGATCTAATAGATAAAATAAATAAAAGCCAAGAAAAGATTTTAAGAGAAGTAATAGGTAAGACAGAAGTAGAATTAATTGGTAAAAAATCTGCTGTAAGAGCGAGTGAAACTAATCTAACAAAATTAATATCAAATATAATACTTAAAGAGACGGGTGCACAAATTGTTGTTCTTAACGGTGGAAGTTTCAGAGACGGGATTAATATCGGTGAAATAACATATGGAAGTATTTTGAAAGTGTTTCCGTTTGGGAATTACATAGTTACCAAGTCTGTTAAGGGCGATGATATTATTAAATCTTTAGAATTTGGACTTTCAGATTATCCTTCTGTTTCTGGCAAATTTCCACAAATTGCAGGAATTACTGTTATTATTGATAAAAATGCTAAAACCGGGTCAAGAATTAATTCTGTAAAAATAAATGGAAAAGAAATTGAAAAAGATAAAAATTATATTCTGGCTACAAATGATTTTATCTCTAGTGGCGGAGATGGTTATGAATTTATTGGGAAGAGTAAAGAAATTAATCAGCTTTCTGCCTTAGATGAAATACTTGTTAAATGTATTAAAGACATGAAAACTATATCAAAGAGTACCATAGACGGCCTACCGGCTGGTTATGTGTTTAAATGAAAAATTTAAGGGTTAACCTAAATTTTACATATCGTGGATTACTTTTAGTCCACAATATTTTTTATAGCTCTTTATTAAAATAACTTTTTGCTTTGTCTATACAAAAAATATATGGAATATATACTCATAATTTTTTACCTAAAAGGTAAAAAGTTTAGAAAATTATTTTTGGATTTTCTCTTGCTTAAAAGTTTAGAGGAATGTTATTTTTTTATCTACCCATTTTTAGAAATAACAATATTCTAATAACTTAAAATTAAATTAAAAAGCAGTCGAGTTTTAAATTTTTATATAGATGCATCTTATTATAAATGCTGTAGCTTATTTTTTAGTTGCGACTTTAATCTGTTTTATTTAAATTGTTTTTAAATATTTATTATAAAAATTCTTGATAATATTTCTAAAAAATAGTATATTTGACATTATAATGCAAAAATATCTAATTTTTTAAAAATATAAGGTAATTTTATGTTCAAAAAGCAAATAAAATGTTTTTTTGTGACCTTATTTTGTTTAGTTATATTTATTATTCCCCATAATATTTGTGTTTATTCTGATCCAGACAGTAAAGATTATTTTACCGGTATAGACCTTTCATATCACAACGGATTTGTTAACTGGGAAGAAGTAAAAAATTCCGGCAAAGTACAATTCGCAATTCTTAGAACAAGTTTTGGATGGTCTAAAAGAGATAAATTTACAGATAAAGAGCTAACAAATAATATTAAGGGGGCAAAATCTGTGGGAATACCAATTGGAGCTTATCATTATAGTTATGCTACCAATAATCAGCAGGCAATTTGGGAAGCAGATTTTTTTATAGATCGTCTAAAATGGACACAATGGGAATATCCTGTATTTATAGACTTTGAGGATCCATCGCAACTTAAATTAAATAATAGAGAACGAACCGACATAGTTATAACATTTTTAAACAGGGTAGAAAGTGCGGGATATTATGCAGGGTTTTACACATGTCTTAACTGGACGAAGCATAAACTAGAAATAGATAGATTAACTCCAAGATATCAATTATGGATAGCTCAATGGAACAAGCAATGCGACTGCCAAAAGCCGTACAGTATTTGGCAATACACTAATAGTGGTAATATACCGGGGATTAATGAAAGAGTAGACTTAGATATATGCTATAAAAACTATCCAAAAATAATGAAAGAGGGACATTTTAACGGATTCTAGATCTCTTGTTTACATAAAAGTATATCTGATATCTTATATAGCTAGTATGTGTAGATAAAAATAAATTTAGTAAAGTTAAAAAATGTTCTTTTAATTTAGTTTGCCGATTTATAAATAGTATTTTAAAATGTAATAACTTTGAATGATATTGTAAATATTTTGATAATTAAAAAGTTTTGTCATCGGTTTATTTTTCTATTAAAAATTCAGCCTTATTTTTGACAATACTTTTATGAAAACAGATATTATAAGGCTTATGAATGCTTAAAATATTTTCTAATTTTATTTTAATCTCATTTTTCATCAGTAACCTTATCTTCTACATCATTTTTATGTATTTTTTTGGTGTGCTATAGCTATTATTAAAAAACAGGCACCAATTCCATGGTGCCTGTTAACTTACCATATTGTTCCATTCTGGCTAGTCTTTATTTTTCTCCTCATCGCTAGTAGCTTCGGTATCATCACTAAGCGCAGAACTTTCTAAAATTCCTTCTTGCTCTTCTTCTATTTTTTCAGCATTCTTATCTTCTAAAAGCTGCTTTGTACCTGAATTGTCGGCGTTTTCATCATCAGCATCATAATTATCTTTTTTTCCTTCCTCTGTTTTTATTACTTCTTTTCCATCAGAGTCCAAGTACATATATTTATTATCAACGTTCCTTAAATTTTTTACCTCACTAGGCTTACCACTTTTTAATACTTTATTAACTAAATAAGCTCCGCTTCCGGCAAACGTTCCCGCAGTTACAGTTGCTCCAGTTGCCTTTAAAATATTACTAGGCACTACGCTGGGTTCCTCTTCTTGATTATTCTGTTTCGGTTTTTGGTTATCACTTTCCGGGTTAGTTGATGGATTCATTTTCTCATCATCTTTATCTTTTTCCGGTTCTATTGACGGATTTACTTTCTCGTCATCTTTATTATTATTAGGAACGCCCGTATTAGACTTGCCTTTTACTGCAAGTGTTTTAGCAACAATAAGAGCTAAAAGAATTATAACAGGAACAACGACTAACGTTTTTAGGACCTTGTTTTTTGTTTTGTTTTTGATGTTTTTGTTCAATTTAGGTTTATTAATATTTTTCATACTCTCGATTAATTCTACATTTTCTATTAACAGGTTTGATTCCTTTTTATCTTTTTTAAAATTATTTCGTTTATTTTTTTCTTCTAATTTTTCTGGTACTTTCCCTACTTGTTTACTTATAACTTTTTTTTCTTCTTTTTTCTCTTCTTTGAAATTTTCTTTACATGACATTTTTGGTTGCAAAAAATAACTATTATTGAGTAAAATTGCATTTTCTGAATTACTTTGTTTATCATATGTCATTTTTAGGAACTTGTTTTTTGTTTTGTTTTTGATTTTTTTGTTCAATTTAGGTTTATTAATATTTTTCACACTCTCGATTAATTTTACATTTTCCATTGGCTGGTTTGATTCCTTGTCATCTTTTTCCTTTCTGTTGAAAATTTCTTCATTTGACATTTTTGATTTACTACTTTTACTGAGATTAAAAATTTCTCGTTCATCTTCCTTTTTTATTGACTGGTATTCTTCCTTGTTATCTTTTTTAAAACCATTTTTTTTATTTTTTTCTTCTAATTTTTCTGATACTTCCTTTCCTTGTTCATTTATAACTTTTTTTTCTTCTTTTTTCTCTCCTTTGAAATTTTCTTTACATGACATTTTTGGTTGCAAAAAATAACTATTATTGAGTAAAATTGCATTTTCTAAATTACTTTGTTCATCATATGTCATTTTTAGGAACTTGTTTTTTGTTTTGTTTTTGATGTATTTATGTTCATTAATATTTTCATTGAGTTTTACATTCACATTACCTTTTCCCGGTTTCATTGACGGGTTTAATTTCTTGTTATCTTTTTTTAAATTATCTAGTTCATCTTTTTCTTTTTTTCCCTCTCCGTTGAAACTTTTTCCATCTGACATGTTTGATTTCAAAACATTACTATATTCATTTTTATTATCACTATTTTTTATTGAGTTATCACTATTTCTTTCAATATCCGAACTATCTTCAATTTCTTCCCCTTCTTCTTTTTCCTCTTCTTTGAAATTTTCTATATTTTTTATTCTGTTTCCAGACATTACAAATCTTCTTTTTCCTACTTTTTTAATTTCAAATTTATTTTTTCTTTTTTTACTAGATTTATTTTTATTATCAACATTTTTTTTGAAATTTTCTATAGCCAAACTTAGAAGTTCCACTTTTTCAGGGAGTGACTTAATCCATATTTGTAACTGTTTTGAAAAAATATCTTTTAGTTCTTGCTTAAGACTTTCCAAACTAAAATTTTTATATACTGAACAAAAATCTGCTATATACATTCTTAAAATTTCTTCGTAATCTGGTACAAAACCTTGCAATGCGGAAAAATGTTTATCTACTAAATCTTCACTAAGGAAATTTTTTAAAATCCATTTTTTATCTTTTAAATTTTTTACATCTGGTGCTAAACTTGGATTATTAAGGACAAAAGAAATAAGTTCACCTTTTATAATAATTGTACCTATATTTTTAAAATCATCTTGTTTATATTTTTCATTTTCTAATACTTCCTCTTCATATTTACTAATGAAACTTCCTTCATCTGAATTATTGAGTAAAATTGTATTTTTTAAACCATCTTGTTTATATTCATCTTCATTAATACTTTCATTGAGTAATTCAATCAAAATTTCTCGTCTATCTTTCTCTTCTATTGACTGGTATACTTCCTTGTTATCATTTTCTGAATCATTTTGTTCATCTTTATTTAATTTTTCTTTTTTTACTTCTTCTAATAAATTCTTACCCCAGCCTTTTTTAATCTTTTCTAATAAATTTATTCTATCATCATCGTTTAAAGAATTAAAATGAGTTACCAAATCATTGGGTTCCAATTTTCCTAAAAAGACATCGATGCTAGAAAATTTATTTTTATCTTTA
>JAEEGL016214881.1_pt1 | contig 58526 bp, 71 predicted proteins | sample 9134231 | NCBI WGS metagenome assembly JAEEGL01 (sample SAMN16246548, study PRJNA631951) | gut metagenome | biome: gut microbiome; feature: rumen; material: fiber-attached | host: Bos | place: Iran: Karaj | collected 2018-10
ATAGTAATATTACTATTTGCAACACTATATAAATGATATAAAAAAGACGGAATTATACTAAATTTTGTCTTTTTTATGGTATAATTCTATTGATTTATATATAAGGAGATGATCCAAATGAATGAAAATAAAACTAATATAAATTGGTATCCAGGTCATATGGCTAAGACTAAAAGAGAGATTAAAGAAAAATTAGATCTTATTGATATTGTATATGAAGTAATCGATTCTAGAATGCCAAAGTCTAGTAGAATAGTTGACTTAGATGATCTTATTAAAGATAAACCAAAGATTATTTTTGCGACTAAATATGATTTATGTGATAAAGTTGTTACAGATAAGTTACTTAGTGAATACAAAGATAGTTTAGTTATTAAATGTAACCTTAAAGAGAATAGTAATTTACTTAAAGAAGTTATTAGTAAGACTGAATCATTAATTAAGAATATTAATGATAGGCGAATAGAAAAAGGATTATCTAAAAGAAGTTATCGTGCTCTTGTTGTTGGTGTACCTAATGCTGGAAAGAGTACTTTAATTAATAGACTTGCAGGTCGTAACATTGCTAAGACTGGTAATATGGCAGGTGTTACCAAAAATCTTAACTGGATAAGACTTAATAAAGATTTGGAATTATTAGATACTCCTGGTATTTTATGGCCTAAGATTGAATCAAGAACACAAGCTTTAAATCTTGCTAGTTTAACTAGTATTAAAGAAGAAATTCTTGATAAAGAAGAGATTGCAAGATATATTCTTGAATTCTTATCAAATAACTATCCACAAATATTGTTAGAAAAATATAAAATAGAAAAATATGAAGATAATAGTATTGATACTATTGGTCGTAAACGTGGATGTTTGATGAAGGGTAATATTGTTGATTATGAAAAGGTTTATACTTTAGTAATTAATGATGTTAAAGAAGGAAGAATAGGAAAGATTACTTTTGATAAGTAAATAAAATGTAAATTAAATAGAATTCTTAAAAAAAGCAAGAGAATTCTATTTTTTTAATTGTTTTTATGTTAAAATTATAGTGGGTGTTTATATGAAAAGTATATATAGTATGACAATAGCTGATTTAGAGACTTTTCTTATAGAAAATGAAGAAAAAAAATATCGTGCTAGTCAGATAATGGATTGGTTATATATTAAGAGAGTAAATACCTTTAATGATATGTCTAATTTATCTAAAAGTCTTATTGAACTATTAGATAAAAACTTTTATTTTGATTCTATGGAAATAATTAAAGAACAAAAAGATGATGATGTATCAAAATATTTAATTAAACTTAATGATGGTAATTTAATTGAAGCTGTACTTATGAACCATAATTATGGTAATAGCTTATGTATTTCAACACAAGTTGGTTGTAATATGGGATGTAAGTTCTGTGAAAGTGGAAGAAGAAAGAAAGTACGTGATTTATTATCTTCTGAACTTGTATTACAAATCTTAAAAATTGAAGAGAAGATTAACAAACGTATTAGTCATGTTGTAATTATGGGTATTGGTGAACCTTTTGATAATTATGATAATCTAATTAAATTTATTGAGATTGTTAATTATAGTAAAGGTATTGCTTTAGGTAGTCGTCATATAACAGTTTCTACTTGTGGAGTAGTTCCTAAGATTAAAGAATTTATGAAATTACCATTCCAAGTTAATTTAGCTATTAGCTTACATGCACCAGATGATAATATTCGTAATAAGATTATGCCTATTAGTAAAGTATATAATATGGACTTATTAATGAAGACATTGAAAGAATATTTAAATAATGGTGGTAGACGTGTTACTTTTGAATATATTATGTTAGATGGTATTAATGATTCAATGGAATGTGCAAGTAATTTAGCTAAACTATTAAAGGGAATAAATTGTTATGTTAATTTAATCCCTTATAATGAAACAGAGAATATTGGCTTTAAACGTAGTAGCAAAGAACAAATAATGAAGTTTTATGATAAATTAAAGAAAGAGAAAGTAAATGTTACGATAAGAAGAGAATTTGGTGGTAACATTGATGCTGCATGTGGTCAATTAAGGTCGAAGGAGAGCGTATGAAAACATTTTATTTAACAGATGTCGGTAAAGTAAGAGATCATAATGAAGATAGTGTAATTGTCGTTAAAAACAATGAAGGTAATTACTTAATGGCTGTTGCAGATGGTATGGGAGGGCATTCTTGTGGTGAAGTAGCAAGTAGTCTTGTTATCTCTCAATTAGCTCATCATTTTCAAGAAGATTTTTATAAAATGACTAAAGATGATGCGATTAATTTTGTTAATGATAGCATTAATGAAGTTAATCATATGATCTATAAATATGAAGATGAACATCCTGAAAGTAAGGGTATGGGAACAACACTTGTAATGGCAATTGTTACTAAAGATTATATAATTATGGGTAATATTGGTGACTCTAGCGGATTTGTTCTTAAAGATAATAAATTACATAAAATAACAATTGATCATACATTAGTTAATTACTTAGTTCTTGCTGGTGAAATAACAAGTGAAGAGGCTAAGAATCATCCAAGGAAGAATATCTTAATGAAAGCTTTGGGAGCCAACGATCCAATTGAAGCAGATATTTTTGATTGTGATATGGATATTGATGGTATCTTCTTATGTAGTGATGGTGCTACTAATATGTTAGAGACCGAACAAATGGAAAAAGTATTATATAGCGAATTAGATATAGAAGAAAAGATAGTAAAATTGATTCATAAGTGTAATAATAGAGGTGGATTAGATAATATCTCTATTGCTTATATGGATCTTAGGGAAGGTGACGAAAAGTGATAACGAAAGGCCAAAAAATTAATGATCGTTATGAGATAATTAAATCGATTGGTGAAGGTGGCATGGCCAATGTATACATGGCTCATGACTTAATCCTTGATCGTGATGTTGCAATTAAGATTTTACGTGGTGACTTATCAGGTGATGAAAAGTTTGTAAGACGTTTCCAAAGAGAAGCTTTAGCAGCTTCTAGTTTATCGCATCCAAATATCGTTGAAATGTATGATGTTGGTGAAGATAAAGGAATGTACTACATTGTTATGGAGTATGTTAAAGGTATTACTCTAAAACAATTATTAAAGAAACGTGGAGCACTTACTTTATCAGAATGTATTGATATTATGTTACAACTTACTGATGGTATTAGTCATGCTCATGCAAGTTATATTATTCACCGTGATATTAAACCACAAAATATAATGATTCAAGATAATGGTGAGATTAAGATAACAGACTTTGGTATTGCTATTGCTCTTAATAATACACAAATGACTCAAACTAATTCTATTATGGGTAGTGTTCACTATTTACCGCCTGAACAAGCAAGTGGTAAAGTAGCAACAGTTAAAAGTGATATCTATTCCATGGGTATTATGTTCTATGAGTTATTAACAGGATCATTACCATTTAAAGGAGATACAGCTTTTGAGATAGCCTTTAAACAAATTAAAGATGATATTCCTAGTGTAAGAGAATTTAATAATTCAATACCTCAAAGTGTTGAGAACGTTGTATTAAAAGCAACTGCTAAGAATCCAAAGAATAGATATAATAGTGCAAAAGAAATGCATGATGACTTGTTAACAGTTCTTGATGAAAATCGACTAGATGAACCTCGTATAGGATTTAAATATGTTGAACATGATGGTAATATTACCAAAGATGACTTAATCATTGATGAGAATGATGAATGTAAAACAGGACTTAAACTAGAAGAAGATAATGAAGACGTTGGTCATAAAACAAATGTTGTTTTATGGATATTATCTGGTGTCTTTACAATGATTATCCTAGCACTTGTAATTTTATTCTTAGTTAGTCCAACGGTTAATAAAGTACCTGATGTTAAAATCCCAGATGTTAAGAATATGACCGTTATTGAAGCTGAAGAAGAATTGCATAATAAAGGATTTGAAGTAGCAGAAGAAGTTGAACAAATAGGTTCTGATGAAATTGAAAAGGGTTATGTTGTTAAAACTTCACCATCAATTGGTAGAACCGTTAAGAAAGGTACTAAGATTACTTTATATGAATCAAAAGGACCAGTTAAATATACAATTGAAGATTATACAGGTAAGAATTATATAGAAGTTGAAACAATCCTTAAAAATAATTATGGATTGAATGTAGTTAAAGAAAAAATGGAAGTTGATGATGATAAAGAATATGATGAAAACGTTATCATCTCCCAAGATTTAAAACCAGGTACTGAAGTATCAAAAGGAGCTAATATTACATTATATGTTCCCGATATTGTTGTTAAATATCCAGATTTTACTGATGGTACATGGACACAAAGTGATATTGAAAGTTATGCTAAGAAATATGGTATAAATGTTGTATTTAAATATGATGCAAAACCAGGTTATAAAGAAGGAGATATTATTTCTCAATCAAGACCAAAGGATACACCAGTAATTAAAGGTGTAAGTATTGAAATTCATATTGCAACAACTTATCAAGTACAAACAGAAGAAACTACAGAGTCAACTAATTATTAGGGAGTTTTATGGAAGGATTAATAATTAAAATAATTAGTAATCAATGTTTTGTAAAAAATGATAAGGAAGTTATTGTTTGTTCTTTTAGAGGCAACTTAAGAAGGGGAGCAATGCTTCCTTTAGTTGGTGATAGAGTATTATTTGATAAAGAGAAGAAAGTTGTTAATGAAATTCTTCCTCGTGATAATATGATAAGAAGACCACCGGTTGCTAATATTACACAAGCAATTATTGTAACTAGTTTAGTTTGTCCAGATTTCTCAACTAATCTAATTGATAAATTATTAATTGAATTAGAATTTAATCATATAAAACCATTCATATGTTTAACTAAAAGGGATTTAATTAGTGATAGTGATTATATGAAGGTTGAGAATGATATCGAATATTATAAGAAAATAGGTTATCCAGTATTCTTTAATACAGAACTTGATAAGATAGAAAAGATCTTTAAAGATGAAATAACCGTATTTGTAGGACAAACAGGAGCAGGTAAGAGTACACTTCTAAATAAACTTATGCCTGAATTAAATATTAAAACAGGTGAAGTTAGTTTAGTTTTAGGACGTGGTAAACATACAACAAGACATGTTGAAATATATGATTTATTCGAAGGAATGCTTCTTGATACTCCAGGTTTCTCATCACTTGACTTTGATAATATGACCAAAGAAGAAGTTAGAGATTCCTTTATTGAGTTTAAGAATTTCCCTTGTGTATATCGTGATTGCTTACATCTTAATGAGAGTGAATGTAATATTAAGAAAGCTGTTGATAACGGTGATATTAGTAAATTCCGTTATGATAATTATTGTACGTTAGTAAGTACAGCTTTAGATAATAAAGATAAATATAAAAGAAAGAGTGATTAGGATGAAAAAAATTGGTGTTTCATATTTGGGTGCTAAAAGTATTCCCAAAACTTTAATGTTAATCGATGAAACTGATGCTGATTATGTTCATGTTGATGTCATGGATGGCAAATATACAAAATATAAGACAGTTGGTTTTAATGAGATGACCATGGGTAAATATACGCAAAAGAGATTAGATGTTCACTTAATGGTTAAAAAACCTCTTAAATATATTGATGATTTTGCTCTTTTAAATGTATCAAGAATTAATATTCATGTTGATATTAAAAACAATGTAGAAGAGGTTATTGATCGTATTAAGATGTATGGTATTAAAGTTGGTTTAACACTTAATCCTGATCAAGATATTGATTTAATAGAAGATTATCTAGATAAAATTGATAATATTTTAGTTATGACAGTTGTTCCAGGACTACCTGGACAAAGTTTAATACCGGAGACTGTAGATAAGTTAAACAAGATTAAAAAGTTAGTAGATAAAAGAAAGTTACCAATCACTTTAGAAGTTGATGGTGGTATTAACTTGAATAATGTTAAACAAGTTAAAAATTGTGATATCATAGTTAGTGGTAGTTGTATTACAAAGAGTGAAAACTATCAAGATACTATTAATAAACTACGTAAGTAAATTTGCTTTTCAATAGCAAAAAGAGTATAATAAGCGTTCAAAGGAGGGGAAGTATAAATATATGAATATATTTCCACAACTTAAGTTATTACCAAAGGTTGATTTACATATTAACTTAACGGGTTCCATTAGTACAAACTTGGTTTTTGATTTAACTAATGAAACAAGTATTATTGATGTTGAAGAGAAGATGTTTCAACATAATCCTAAGGAATATCGTGAATCACTAAAAGAACCTTTGCGAATACTAAAAACTAAGAAGAATATTGTCTTGGCGGTTAATGATTTAATTGATCGACTGGAAAAGGACAATGTCTTATATAGTGAATTGTTTCTTGACTTACCTTTATATAAAAATATTGATGTTGAGAAGTTAATTAATTATATATTAGAAGTTGTTAATGAACGGCAATATAATATGCAACTAGTAATATGTTTAAGTGATAATTACTGCAAAGAAGAAAATATTGAATTAATATCTATCTTTGAAAAATATTACAAAAATGGTGTTAATGGTATCTTCTTTGATAAGAGTAATATGACGAACTTATCAGATTATAGTTATGTATTTGATCGTTTAATAAAAAATAATTATCCATATATTATTAATTTAAATAGTCAAGTAACTAATCAAGACTGGGATATTTACTTTAATGCTAAAAGAATTATTTATTCATTACCAAATAGAGATTTATTCTTAGATGAATTAATGGATAAAAATATTATGTTAGAGTTTCCATTAACTAGTTTATATGAAGCTAATATCATAAGTAGTATTAAAGAAAGTGTCTTCCATGAATTATATGAAGATAACTATAATGTATGTATTGTTAGTCGAGATATGACAAGTTTAAATACCGATATCTTAAATGAATATTGTTTATTAATTAATAACTTTTCATTTACGATATTAGATTTAGTTAAAATGAATATTAATATTTTAGAGAATATTGATATTGATGATGTGAAACGCGAAGAACTTATCAATAAATTAAGAGAAGAAAGTAATAAATTATTATAAATTTATAGAGTGGAGGCTATATGGCAAATAATTTAAAGTTGATTGTTTTTAACAATTGCAAATCGTTTGGAGAATTGGTTGATGAACACCTACAAGAGATTACAGGAGCAAAGGAAAGTTTCATTATTCCTATCGATGAAGTTAGGTTTAATAATGGGGAAGGAAAAGTAGTAATTAAAGAGACTGTAAGAAAAAAAGAAATTTTCTTACTAAGTGATATTGGAAATCATTCTATTACTTATGATATGTTTGGTTATACTAATCATAAGAGTCCTGATGATCATTTCCAAGATGTTATTCGTGCTTTATGTGCAATACGTGATCAAGCTCATAGTACATCACTAGTAATGCCACTATTATATTCATCACGTCAACATAAAAGAGAAGGAAGAGAATCACTTGACTGTGCAGTTGCTCTTCAAACATTAATTAGTAAGGGTGTTAAAAACATTATTACCTTTGATGTTCATGATTCAAATGTACAAAATGCTATTCCTTGTTCATCATTTGATAACTTCTACCCAACAAATATTATTCTTGAAAAATTTGTTGAGAATGAAAAATTAAATAATGAAAAATTACTAGCAGTAGCACCAGATAGTGGAGCTATTAAAAGAACTAATTTCTATGCTAATATGTTAGGTTGTGCACTAGGTGGTCACTTTGAAAAACAAAGAGACTTATATCGTGTTGTAGATGGTAAGAATCCTATTTTAAAACATGAATACATTGGTAAAGATGTTAAAGGTATGGATATTATCATTGTTGATGATATGATTGCATCAGGTGAATCAATGATTGATGTTGCAAGAGAACTTAAAGAAAGAGGCGCTAAACAAATCTTTATGATGAGTGCATATTCTTTATTTACTAAAGGAATTGATGTATTTCAAAAAGCATATGATGAAAAGTTATTTACAAGACTTTATACAACAAATTTAAGTTATGTTCCAGAAGACGCTTTAAAGAAAAAATGGTTAGTACAAGTTGATTGTTCTGATTATGTTGCTAAAATAATTTATACTTATTATCAAGGTAAATCTGTAGCTCCTATTCTTACATATAAGAGTAGTAAACTAGAAGATTTCGCAAAACATTAAAAATAAAAACTACACATTGTGTAGTTTTTTTATTCTGTTAATTTTCATAAATGGAATAGTCATAATTATGTTCATTCTTTTCCATTGTTTGTAGTTCATTTGTATTAACTAAGAAGTAACTATGATCTAGAACATTCTTTCCATCTTCACTAATAGGATCATCCCAAGTTAGATCTAAGTGAACCCATGCATGATTATAATATAAGCGATTCCATGTGTGATTAGTAGTTGATATTTTGTAATTCTTAATATCTAGTTTTTCTAAGAACAACATCATCGCATCAGTATAACCACCACATAAACCATATCCTTCAATTAAAGGTCCATAGGCATTATCAGATTCATATTTAACAATCTTAGAGTCAGCTCTTTCTTTATCATATTGTGTTTTATTAATAATGTAATCATGGAAAGCTTTTATATTATCTTCAAGTGGTTTATTCTCGTCATATAATTCTTTATATATTTCATCAACTTTATAGTTCAATAGAATTATCATTTCATCATTATATACACGATTTATTTTTAAGGTTACATTACCACGTGAATCAATTGTTGTTTCAATAGTATTAAAACTATTAAATGGATGAACAAAATTATTAATATTAGAGATTGTTGTTTGATTATTAGCTAGTGCTTCAATGTCACTTAAACATGTTACATATTTATCATCACAATGGAAAGTGAATTCATTAGCGCCGCTATTAACAACAGTGTAGTATATATTTAGAATATCTTGTTTATCTTCAGGGATATAAGTATCTGTATTTTGAACATACTTAAAGTCATAATTACGATAGTATTTATTCTTCTCAAGAGAAGAGATAGCATAGCTTTCATTACCTAAAAATTGCATGTAAAAACGATATATATCATCACGTTTATGATATACAACTGCAATTAGTAAGATAAGTACTAAGTATTTTCCTATCTTTTTCATATATTCTCCCTAATTATATTGTATCATAAATATAGGAAAAACAATAAAAAAAAAGATAATAGACATTATCTTATTTTAAGTTATTAACTGATTTTGTTAATCTTGATTTTTTTCTAGCAGCATTGTTTTTATGAATTAATCCAATGTTTTCTGCTTTATCAATATTTCTTAAAGTAACATTTAAAGCTTTTTTACTTTCTTCTTTATTTCCTTCTTTAATAGTTTTTTCTAACTTTTTAATAGAATTTTTCATTCTAGATTCTACTAATGTGTTTTCTCCACATTTTCTTTTACTAGTTAAAACTCTTTTTTTAGCACTTTTAATATTTGGCATTTCGTTCACCTCTTTTCACAAACATATATATAATAACAAATTTACATGATAAAAGTCAATAATTTTTGAAAGAGTTAGTTTTTATTATTATCTTGTGTTATAATGATAATAGGGTGATTGTAAGATGAATAAAAAGGCTAGTAAGATGGATCCAAAAACAACGAAGATTTTATGTTATTTAGGTATCATATTTGCTCTTGTATTAATAATTGTTCCACCTGTATTAAGAAGATTTGTACCAAAGCCATATGTACCTCCTAAGGTAGAAAATAAATATCTTCAATTATCATGTCATACTAATGATAATAGTGAAATTATTGTTGTATCATATGTTGGTGAAAAAGAAAAAATTGGGCAAATTAAATATACTTTTAGTCAGATTTTAACTGAATGGAAAGGGAATCTTTTAAAAACAGATTTGGAGAAAAGTTTAAATCTTATTAAGAGAGTAGAAGAATCACAAGATGGTACTGGTGGTAAATCAATTTATTTATTAAGCCCACCTAGTGGTGGAGATAATCAAGAATTAGATGTTAATGATTTATATCTATTATCTTCAGAAATTAAGCAAGCACCACAACAACAAAAAGATTATTATGAGAAACTTGGTTTCTGGTGCACATTAACTGATTTAACTAGTGATAGTAAGAAATAAAAACTAATTATTTAATTAGTTTTTTTTATGTTAATAATATATAATATTCTTAGGAGTTTTTATGACTGTAACAATTGATAAATTAGATTCTTTTGGTAATGGGATATGTTATGTTAATAATAAAACTGTTTTTGTAAAAAGAGCTTTACCAGGTGAAGAACTAGAAATAGAAATTTATAAAGAAAAGAAAGATATTGCGTTCGCTAAAATAGTTAATATCATTAAACCAAGTAAAGATCGAAATAAAAGTATTTGTCCATATTATGATATGTGTGGTGGATGTAATTTTCTTCATACAACAGACGAAGTAGAAAAAGAATTTAAAATTAATAAAGCTAAACATTTATTTAATCGATGTGATAATTATTATGAAACCGATAATCTTAATTATCGAAATAAAATAGTATTACATTTTAAAGATGGTAAATTAGGTTTATATAATGAAGAAAGTAATGATATTGTTGAGATTGAATACTGTTATATTATGGATTATAAAATTAATGAAGTAATTAAATCCTTAAAGAATAAATTTGATTTAGGAGGAGACTTAGATATAACTATTAGATCTATTGATAATGATACATTATTATCTATGGATGGAAGAATTGATTATGTTACATTCTATCGTAATACGACAGATATTGTTAATACTATTATTTCTAATAATCAAGTTATTAAAGGTAAAGGATATATATACTTCTATATTAATGATTATAAAATAAGATTAGGAAGTAAAGCTTTCTTTCAAGTTAATTTAGATGGATTAAATAATATATATAAAGTTATTAGTAATTATTTAAGTAAGAAGAAGATTAAACATGCTCTAGATTTATATAGTGGTGTATCTTTATGGTCTATCTTAATAAATGATAAAGTAGAAGAGATAGATAGTATTGAAATTAATGAAGAAGCGTGCCTAAATGCGAAAAATAATATAGAAGAAAATAATATTAAAAACATTAATGTAATTAATGGTAAAGTTGAAGATTATATTGATGACTTTAAAAATATTGATTTAGTTATCACTGATCCACCACGTAGTGGTATGGATAAGAAGACAATCGAATATTTATCGAAGATAAATCCAGAAACTATTATTTATATTTCATGTAATATGGATACTTTAAAAAGAGATTTAGATTTACTAAAGAATTATGAAATTAAAGAATTAAGTCTTGTTAATATGTTTAAGAAAACATATCATGTAGAAACAGTGTGCATATTAGAAAGGAAGTAATTATGAAAAAACAATATTTATATGCAGGTATCTCAATCTTATTTTGGTCTACTACTGCAACAGTAACAAAATTACTTCTTGGTAGTTTAAATAGTATTCAAATATTATTGGTAAGTTCCTTCTTTGCGTTTTTGTTTTTATTAATTATAAACATTATAAAGGGGAACTTAAAAGAATTAAAAAAATATAATATTAAAGATTATTTACAAATAATTGGTATTGGCTTATTAGGTACATTTTTATATAACTTGTTTTTATATTTAGGTATTAATAAGATGCAAGCATCACAAGCATTTATTATTAATTATTTATGGCCAATTATGATAGTTATATTTGCATGTATTATTTTAAAAGAAAAATTAACATTAAGAAAAATTGTCGCAATTGTTTTATCATTTATTGGTGTGATCATTGTAACAAGTAATGGTGATTTATTAAGCATTGATAATAATAGTTTAGTTGGAGCTTTATATTGTGTTTTAGCTGCTATATCATATGGCTTATTCTCTGTATTAAATAAAAAGAAGAAATATAATAAATTTGTAAGTATGATGTTATTTTATTTAATATCATTTATCGTTTCATTATTATATGCATTAATAACAAAAGGATTATATATTCCAGAGGTTAATCAGTTACTTGGATTACTCTGGATTGGTATCTTTACATCAGCTATTGCCTTTACTTCATGGGCATTAGCACTAGATAAAGGTGATACGGCAAAGGTTTCTAATCTTGCATATATTACGCCGTTTCTATCTTTAATATGGACAGGTTTAATCTTAAAAGAAAATATTAGTATATATGCTGTAATTGGATTAGTTGTTATAGTTTTAGGAATATTTATTCAAATAAATGATAAGGGGTGATAATATGAATGTAGATTTTCATATTCATACTATATATTCCGACGGTGGAAAATCAATAGATGAGATTGTTGATTTATGTAAGATGAATAATATTGCCTATATCTCTATAACAGATCATAATACTTATCATATCTATGAAGAGAATAAAGATTATGGTATTAAAATACTAAAAGGTATGGAAGTTGATGTTCTATATAAAGATATAACGCTTCATATGTTGCTTTATAATTTTGATTTAAATTCAAAATTACTTAAAGATTTTTATGATAAAAATAGAGCTTATGAAATATATCATTTTAATGAAAAAATAAAAATATGTGAAGAATTATTTAATATTAAAATAGATGAAAATATCAAAAAAAGATTTATCGATAATAATAATTATTTTGATAGAGTTAGATTAAATAATTTATTAGTTGAATGTGGATTAGCAAATGATCCTGAAGAAGCTTTTTATAAATATACAAAAGAAATAGAAGAGAATAAAAGATATAAAATGAATATAGATGATTTCTTTGAACTTGAAAAAGATTCTAAGGCAGTTGCTTCACTAGCGCATCCTTTAAGATATAATATGAGCTTAAAAGAAATAGAGGATATCATTTTAGAATTAAAGAATAAATATAATTTAAGAGTAGTTGAAGCTATCAATAATAGACAAACACTTGATGATGAAAAAGAATTAATCAAATTTTGTAATGATAACAATTTATATATCTCCTGTGGTAGTGATAGTCATTATAAAATTGGTGAAGTTAATAACAAAAATGTGGGTATAATTTTAGGTAGAAAAGTAGACGAAAAAGAAGCAACTTTTCTTAAGTTATTTAAGGATTAGTAATAGTCCTTTTTTTGTCGATATAGATTGAAATTTTGGCCATTTTGTGGTATAATATAGAACGAAATTAAGGAGGTAGAGGTATGAGAAGAGCAAGAGTTAGAAGTATTGGTAGAACCGTTTTACCAACTATTGTAAGTGCTAGTATTTTCCTTGGCAGTGTAGGATTTACTCTTGTTTATTACTTACATGAGAATAAACAACAAATAAATGCTCCTGTTATCATTAGTGAAAATATTTTTGTGAACGAGAATGGCGAATACTGCTATCGTTTTGAACCAGGACAACATTCTATTAAAATATCTCGCAATGATGCAGTCTATCACAAAATAGGAGAAGTGGAAGGATACGCTATCAAAGAAGTAGAAATTAATGGTTGGAGAGATAATAACAAAGTAACATATGTTAATGTAGAACCTGTTATCGCTATTGGAACAAAAGATAAAGATGGCTTTTTCTACTTTAATGATTTTGGAAGAGTAGAAACTGTTAATGATATAAAAAATGAAATCGAAGGTAAAACGATTTAAATATAAAGACTAAAAGATGACTTCTTTTAGTCTTTTATTATGATGTATTGTGATTGTTAAATGATTTTCAATAGTGTATAATTAAAGTATATAATTGGAGGGTAAATAATATGGGTTATAGTTTATATACCGAATTAGTAAATAACAAAGTATCTAAAACTGATGCAGAACATTTTTGTAAAATTTTAGAAGGTATCCCAATTGGACCAGGGGAATTAATAAGAAGTGAATATGGTTTTGAATATCGAAGTGATGATGTTTATGAGAAAGATGGTGTCAGACGTACTAATTGTAGTTTAAATAATCTAGGAGAGATAACTTATATTGGTGGTTATCATATAGGTAGAGGTTTTTATAAAACAAATTTTGCTTTCTATTCAACTGGTGATTATACTATATGTTCATATAGCAGGAAACATAGAGAGTTATTTGATAAAAATGATGAACTATATATAATAACAAATCATCCAAATGTCTTTGATGAAAGTGCAACACAAGATACTGATAAAGTACCACGCGCTTATCATTTTAGTAAAAAAGCCGTTGACAAGTTACAAGAATTAACAAAAAATTCAAACGATTACTTTAATACGTTATGTGTACTTGATATTGAATTGTTTGCTAAATATGGTTTAAGACCTGATGGAATTTATCCATTACCACCAAATGTTGATGTATATAAATTTGTAGGTAATCTTGTAGCTGATAAAGATTTAGAAAAAAGAGCATCACAAGTCAGAAGTTAAACTATAGGAGAATTATAAATGAACGAGAGTATAAACAAATTAATTCAATTCATAGTAGAAGATAATAAAGTAACAGATCATCCTTATTATGTTCTTCGTTTAAATGATAATGAAATAACTTTATCATATACTAATCGTATTGATAAAGACCTTATTAAGATTGATTTTGATGGTAATATAGGAATGGCTGAATTTATCTATGAAATATGTAGAAGGATAGTAGAAGTATTTAAACCTGATGACGTATGTAGAGTTGTAGAAGTTCAAAATTTTGCAGGTCACGATTATGCTTTAGATAAAGGTCCACTTGAAGTTATATTTTCTATAGGAGATACTAGTATAGTAATTCATTTTTCTAGCATTAGTGAAAAAAATAGACAATGGCTTACTAATTATATGCATTATGAAGATAATGAAAAAGAATCAGAAAACACTGGTGAATTTATTGAATTAAACAACTTCTTGAATGCATTAGAAGATGGTGAATATAAAAACGCAGAAGGTTATCAAGGAAATCAAGGTATACATCATAGATAGATTTATATATAAAAAATAAAAGATATCAATGAGATATCTTTTTTTAATGATATAATGTTTATATGGGTGTTTTGATATATAGAAAGGAAGTAAACATGAGTTATATATCACAATATAAAAATGGCGCTACAGTTACTGTTCTAGTACCATATGATTGCCATAATAATTGTCCTTTTTGTGTAAATAAGAAAGACTATAGAGAAAAGTATAAGAATAAAGATATAAATAAAGTAATGGAAGGCATGACTAGATTAAATAGTATAACCCCTAATTGTGATTATGTTTTTTCTGGTGGTGAACCTTTTGCTAATTTAGAATCTTTAAAAGTATTATTGGAAAAAGTTAGAGAATTTAATAAAAATGGTAGCAAACATAAATTATTTATAAATACTACATTCCCAGCTTTTACAAAAGAAGCGGTTAAAGAAATGGTTTCTCTTTGTGAAGAATATAAAGATGTCATTACGGGTATTAATATTAGTAGACATTTAATAAAATATGTTAAGGAATGCCCAGACAGTGTTTTATTAACATTAAAGAATATGGGAATTTCAATAAGAATAAATACAGTTGTCTTTAATAATAGAGATCTAATTAATTTAGGAAATCATTTAGAAAGATTTAAAAATTTCCCTGTACAAATTAGAGAAGATTATACTAAATGTAAGATTGAATCATTACATGATTATCATGATAAAAATAGTTTATTACAAATTGTTTTAAATATTATGAAATTACCATTTGATGAGAATAATTTCTTGTTTAGAAATGATTTCAGATGGAATTATATATTAAAAATGAATGATAATGGTTGTAAGATAACTCTTCATCGTACATTACCTTATTCCGTTATTAAAGTAGGGGATAATGATGAAATTAATGATATTATTATTGAACCAACAGGTAAGGTAGTAACTGATTGGAATGACTATGGGCAACCAATTGACTATGATGAATATGAACAATGCATGAAAAATATTAATAAGCAAAGAAAGGATTAATATGAATAATTTTATATATGACATTTCAACAAGAGTATACTTTGGAGAAAATGTATTACAAGGTAATCTAGCTAAAGAAATAAAAAAATATGGTAATAGTGTTCTATTAGTATATGGTAAAGATACAATTAAAAGAACGGGTCTATATGACAAAATAATTAAAGAATTACAAGATGGAAATATTAAAGTTTACGAGTATTCTGGTATTGAAGCTAATCCTAAACACACAGATATTAATAATGCTTCTAATATATGTAAAGATAATGATATTGACGTTATCTTAGCTGTAGGTGGTGGAAGTGTAATTGATAGTTCAAAAGTTATTTCAGCTGGAAAATATTATGAAGGTGATGTATGGAATTTAGTCTTAAAAAAGGATGAAATCAAAAAGACAATGCCTTTAATAACAGTTTTAACACTTGCTGCAGCAGGATCTGAGATGAATGATAACGCTATTATTTCTAATAAAGATACGCATGAGAAAAAAGGTTTAAAAAACAGTTTATTCCTACCTAAGGTATCATTCTTAGATCCAACGATTACATATTCAGTTAATAAGTATCAAACAGCTTGTGGAAGTTATGATATATTATCCCATATAATTGAAACATATTTTGCTAAAAATAAAGGATTATATATGTTAGATACAGCAATGGAAGGTATGATGAAAACCGTAATTAAATATGCTAAGATAGCATATAATGATCCTAATAATTATGAAGCAAGAGCTAACTTAATGTGGAGTTCATCATGGGCTATTAATGGATTCTTAAGACTTGATAAACAACCTAATGTATGGGTAGGTCACTTAATAGAACATCAATTATCAGCTTTTTATGATATTACTCATGGTTTGGGCTTAGCAATCTTACTACCTAAATATTTAAGAAGTTTATTAAATGAAAATACTGTAGATAGATTCTACACCTTTGGTGTAAATGTATGGGGTATTGATGCTAGTCTATCAAAAATGGAAGTTGCTAATAAGGCAATTGAATGTTTAGAAGATTTTGCTCATAAAGATTTAGAACTTGTTAATAATTTGAAATCTTTAAATATCGATGATATGCATTTTGAAGAAATGGCAAATCGTATATGTAGTAATGGTCCAATAAAAGCGTTAGTGGATATGACTAAAGAAGAAATCATAGATATTTTACGAAGATGTTTATAGTGAGGGGATACAACATGGAAATAGTAAGAAAAACAATTGAAAATGATGAAGAATATTTAAGACAAATATCAGTTCCTGTTTCATTAGATGATAAATCATATAAAAAAGAAATTGAAATGTTAGAACAATTTTGTCTTGAAACAGAATGTTTTGCACTGGCTGCAGTTCAAATAGGAATACCTAAAAGAATGATTTATTTAAAAAATACAACATTAGATGTTCCTCTTGATGATATGGAATATAATGAATCTAAAGTATTAATTAACCCTGTTGTCTTATCTAGAAAAGGTCATACTAAATATTGGGAAGCTTGTTTAAGTTGTTTGGATAATATGGGTTTAGTTAGTAGACCATATGAAATGGTTGTAGATTATTTTGATAAAGATGGTAATGAACATAAAGATAAATTTGAAGGTTTTGAAGCAACTGTTTTATCTCATGAACTAGATCATTTAGATGGTATATTACATATGGATATTGCAGAACAAGTTATTATTATGCCGAGAGAAAAAAGAAAAGCTTATCGAGAAGCTCATCCTTATGAAATAATCTCTAAAACATGTGATTATGATAAGGATGTAAAAAGATTAATTAAATAATAATTGAACAGTAAAACGTTTGTTATTTAATGTTATAAAGTGTATACTTTATATTAGGAGTGTATTATGATTTTTGAAGATGAAGTAGTTGATTTAAATGCTCTTGATCCCCTTGCGGTTAAAAGGCCTCCTAAACCTGATAATAGTAAATTAAAGACAGATGATGTCAATGAATTATTAGATATCTTTGATCTTAAAATGGCATTTGATGGTGAGGATATTCAATTAGTAAATAAATGGAATAATGAACCATTAGAGATGAAATTTGGTCTTTCTAATGGGAAAGTATTTTCAATAGATATGATTCTTGAAAATAAATATAATAATCGTATATTATTAATTACACCACAGTATGAACTATGGCTTAGAATAGGATCATTTAATGGTCAGATTACGGTTAAATCAATTGTGTATGAAGCTAAAAAAGAAAAAGATTATGGTTTAGTAGATTGTATTAAAGTAGAAATGCCACATGGTAGTTCAATACCAGGTATTGATATTAAATATAGTGAACGTACAGATACATCTAGATATTATGAAGTTAATATCAAGGATTATGATGATGTAGAGATTTCTATAGCGTCTTTAAATGACTATAATCAAATAGTTAATAATAAAGATTTATCTAATGAAGAATGTATGAATATATTAAATGGTCTACCTTGTTTAGATGCTTTAGTTAATTATTTTGCAAAATCATATCCACATGTAAAAGAATTATTAGATGCAAAAAGACAAGAAAAGAGTGCTGGTAAATAATTATATAATGCAGGGATAAACCTGCTTTTGTTTTTAGATAGGAGATACAAATGATAGAAGGCATTATATTTGACTTAGATGGTACTTTATGGAGTACTATTGATAGTTGTGTAAAAGTATTAAAAGAAGTAAAAGAAAGACATCCTGAAGTAACAAGAGATATTACTAGAGAAGATATAGAAAGATCTATGGGAAAACCATTTGATGTAATAGTAGATACTTACTTTGGATATATGGAAAGAGAAAAAGCTGTTCCTATCGCAAAAGAGGCATTTGAAGAAAATGTTAAAAACTTAATGATTAACGGAGGAACACTTTATCCAAAATTAGAAGAGACAATCGATAAGTTATCTAAGAAATATAAATTATTTATTGTTAGTAATTGTATTGATGGATATATTGAATCATTTCTTAAAACAAGTGGTTTAGAGGCTTATTTTCTTGATCACGAATGTAATGGAAGAACAAATCTAAGTAAGGGTGAAAATATTAAACTTATTATTGAAAGAAACAATCTCAAAAAAGCTATTTATGTTGGTGACACAATAAGTGATAAAGAAGCTGCTGAATATGCTAAAATACCATTTGTTTATGCATCATATGGCTTTGGTGATGTTGATTCTTATGATTACAAAATTGATTCAATAAGTGAACTTAGTGATGTAATAGGGGAGTAATACTATGTATATAAATAATAATTTACGTGATGAAGTATTTAAAAGTAGTATTTTACATGGATTTTGGGATAATAATAGGAATTACCATGAATTCATTGAAAATGTCTTTGGTGAATTTGAAGAAGTATTAGAAGAATTAAAAAGTCATGATCCTAAAGAAGTATATTATGAAAATGGTACTAAATTATGTGGTGCACCAACGGAACTAGCAGATATTATTATTTTCATTTTAGATTATTTTGGTGGTAGTAATCCCCAAATAGATATTGATGAAGAGTTTCTTTTAATGCCCGATAGATATTATAAAAATCCTGAATGGTATCAAGAATGTGCTAACAAATCACCATATAAGTATTTTCTAGAAATAAGAGATGAAGCTAAGAAACATCTTTCTTTATCAATCTTTGATAGAGCTAGTCATGGTAATAATGAATTTGTTGGTGATGATGGTATAACCCATAGTGTTTCCAAAGAATTACACGAAGTTATTAAATTAGTATTAGAGTTTTGTGATATATATGGTATTGATATAGAAAAAGTATTAATTGATAAGATTAATTATAATAAGAATAGACCTAAGGATTATCGAAAGATAGGTTCTGAAGAATTATTAGAAACTGATAGAGATACTATCATGGATAGAGCTCTAGAGATGGGAAATGGCGCATATAAATTAGTCGATGGTGTAGTATCGGATAACCAAGCTATTAATGAAGAAATATTAAGAAAAAGAGCTATGCGTAGTGAACTAGAAAGTGAAGAAGCAAGAAGGAAATAATATGAATAGAGACGAATACAAAAGAAAACTAGATTCATTAAATCTAGATAAAAATAGATACTGCATAATATCTGGTGGTATCATGCTACTTAATGGCTTAAAAGATACAACTGAGGATGTTGATATTAAAGTTAGACCTGATTATTTTGAAGAATTAAAAGAAAGATTTAATGTTAAGAAATCACCTAAGTATCCATACTTATATGAACTTGATAAAGAAACAGAAGTAGCTGTTCTTGATTATGATGATTCTGAAGTAGAAATAGTTGATGGATATCCAGTAATGAATTTAGAGTTACAACTAAATTGGATGATTGAAAATAAAAGGCCCAAAGATCAAGAGAAGATAAAAATTATTAAGGAATTTTTAAAAAGAAAATAAAAAAACGATTAATTGCTTAATCGTTTTTATTTTTATTAACATCCACCTGGTCCATGTCTAAAACGAATATCATTAGCGGCTTCTTTGGCAGCGCTATATCTTTCTTCAGACACGATTTTATCATGTTGTTCTTTAGTAATTAGTTTTCCATTCATGAAACTATTAATAATTGCTTGAACATAATTTTGAACAGCTTCTTCAGCTTTTGCATCTTGTGGATTCATTCCTTTAAAGGCTTTATTGAATTCTTCTGGTGTAAAACTAACAACTACCTTAGGATCGAATGAGTATTTCACCTATATCCCCCCTTGTCAACTCTATATACTATCATTTATAGGGTTCTTTGTCAAATTGACTTTTCGCTGTTTTTTTGGTAAAATATAGTGGTATACGATAGAAAGAGAGGTACCAATATGAGAGTTGTTGATATATGTTTAGACAATATAAAAAAAGTGATTAAAGGTATTAAAACAACAACTTCATATGTACTTACAGGTGCGCTTCTTGGATTCGGTAAAAGTTCTAAATTAGATCCTAAGCATATCGAACCTAAAGATTTAATAAATAGAAGTCAAGTTGAACAACGTGTAAGAGAATGGGAATCAAAAGAATTTACTTATCAACATCAAGGTGGACTTACTCTTGAAACTGCGCAAGGTAAGATTTTAAGAATTAAAAGTTATGAACCTCCTAAGAAACCAAAAAACAAACATGAAAGATATCTTGAATTTAAAAAGAGTCTAGAGAGAGAACCTGCTGACAAAGTAAATACTGTGGATGGTTATGTTGTAGAACTTTACGAAGAACCACGTGATAAAACACTTTAAAAGAATAGTTAGACTATTCTTTTTTATGTTATAATCAAATAGGTGAGAAAATGAAAGACAAAAAAGAATTAGGAAGAATGATTAAGTTTACTTTGTTTAGTATCTCTGCAGGAGCTATTCAATTAGGCTTATTTGAATTATTATATAATGTTATTAAATGGAATTGGTGGCCAAGTTATTTAATTGCTTTAATTGCATCTGTTATTTGGAATTTTACTCTGAATAGAGAATATACTTTTAAATCAAGTAATAATGTTCCTGTTGCTATGATGAAAGTATTCTTATTCTATTTAGTGTTTACACCAACATCAACATTGTTTGGTAATTATTTAGAAGGTACACTTAAATGGAATGGAACAGTTGTTACATTAATTAATATGGTATTAAATTTTGTACTTGAATATTTATATGATCGATTCTATGTTTTCAAAGATAGTATTGATACTAAAAAAAGAAGTAGTTAGCTACTTCTTTTCATTTTGTAATAATTCCAATTATCAAAATCTGGTTGCTTAAAGTCATCAAATTCATTCATATTAAGATAAGGTAATTGTTCTTTACTAAATGTAAAATATTTATAAACTGATTCATAACAATTAGGAGAGAAATAAGGATATTCATCAAGAATCTCTCTAATGTCATCGGCAAGTGGACTTTTTTCTCTAATATATTTACCATCTTTATAGATAATACGATATCCAAAATACTTCATGTGACGAATTCTTACTTCACCAGTATTAGTACTATGATTAGGATCCATTGTCCATGCACCATATTCCGTTTTATATTCTAAATAGTCTCTTTTTGTTGACATGATACTATGTAAGTAATACCAGTTATCACCATCTTTAGCATTAAATAGATATCCTTTTGTTTTATAGAATTCTTCATCATCAAGCGTGATATCAAATGTTTCTGTCGTCCAGTCATAAGTAATATTAGTAGAGTAGTGGCCATTACTATCCCATTCTTCTTCAACTTTTTGACTATCAACACGTCTACTTTCATCACCTACAAAATAATTAACAACAATATGATATGGATCTTCACCTTTATATCCACGATCTACTTTTCCTAAGTATTTGTGAACATGAATTTTATCAACATTACATTTATCAGTTGTGCATCCGGTTAAAATCATTGGGATGCTTGCAAGTGATAAAACACTTCTAAATATTTTTCTTTTTGGTTTATTCATAATTACCTCACTTACTATTAGAATATAATTCACTGTTATCTAAATCAGGTTTTTTAAATTCACTTACATCAGATACCTTAAGATTAGCTAATTCTTTTTTCTTAAACTTATAATCTTTATGAACTACTTTATAACAGTCAAGTTCAAAGTATGGATATTCATCGATAATATCGCGAATATCATCAACGAAAGGACTTCTTTCATTAACCCATTTACCATTTTTATAAGTTAATCTATGACCACAGAATCGATAATGATTTACACGTACTTTTCCCGTATTCCAATAATGGTTTTTATCTCTATGCCAATCATAGAATGTACCATCTTCATTAGAATATTCATATTCATATTCAAGATAGTCTTTTTTAGCTTTCATAATGTTAAATAGATAATCCCAATTATCCTTACCGTTGAATAGTGCTTGTTCATACATTGTTTTATAGAAAGACTCATCTTCTTTAGTTATTGGGATATATTCATCAGTTCTTTCATAATGGAATGCTTTATAACTTCCATCTTCGTAATGATAACCTATATATTTATCTTCAGAATTATAGTAATTTGTAACAGTACCACGATTATTTGTACCAACATATTTATGAACATGTAATCCATCAATGTCACATTTTTCTCTATCACTACAACCTGTTAATATAAAGGGAATAGTTAATAGCGCAATAATACTTCGATATATTTTTCTAACTTTTGGTTTCATAATTGCCTCACTTTGTATTTGGATGTAATTCCGTTGTCGTTAAATTAGGTTGCTTAAATTCATCAATATCAGATAATTTAAGATTCTTTAAATCTTTTGGATTTAATTTATATTCTTTAGATACATATGTAACACATCCAAGATCAAAGTATGGATATTCATCAATAATATCACGAATATCATCAACAACAGGACTTTTTTCTTTAACATATTTACCATCTTTTTTAATAATACGATATCCAAAGTATCTAAAATGAATTACATGAATTATACCTGTATGATCATCTCGCCAATCATATTGAGATGTCCATCGACTAAATTTATCTTCCCCATCATCCCAAATATAGTTATATTCAATATAATCTGATCTATTTAGCATAATATTAAATAGATAATTCCAGTTTTCACGACCATCGAATAAATCGCCTTTAACTTTGTAGAATTCTTCATCTTCTTTAGTAATCTCTATTGCATCACTAGACCAATTATAATTAGCGTGATCATACATAAGATATGCTTCACGACGATGTTCTGGTACTTTATATTCATAACTAATTTTTACTTGTTCATTATCTAAATAATTAGTTATCGTACCTCTATTATCTGCATGAACATATTTATGAACATGGCGGCCTTCAATTTTACAATCTGACATACAACCCGTTAATAAAAAAGGAATAGGGAGTAGGGCTAATAATTTAACATATACTTTTCTAACTTTTGGTTTACTCATAATAACCTCACTTACTATTTGTGTATAAATCTTTGTTTTCTAAATCAGGATGATTAAATTCATTAATATCTTCGATTTTGATATCTTTAACTTGTTTTTTATCAAATGTATATTCTTTTTTTGCTACGTTGTAACAGTCAAGTTCAAAGTATGGATATTCATCAATGATTTGTCTTATATCATCAACAAATGGACTTCTTGTATTAATCCATCTACCATCTTTATATTCTAGTTTATGTCCACAGAATTGATAATGACATACACGTACTTTTCCGGTTAAATTATTTTTTTTCTTGTTAGTTGTCCAACTTTTAACCCAACCACCTAAGCCATCATCATATTGATATTGATATTCTAAAAAATCTTTTTTAGTAGCCATTACATTATATAAATAATCCCAGTTTTCTCGACCATCAAATAGATAATAGCCTTTAATTTCATAGAATCTTTCATCATCTTTACTAATATCGATGTAATCATCTTTTCGATAATAATAAAATGTTTGAAAATCGCCATCAGTGTATCCAACTCTTATATATTCACCTTCTGAATCAAAATAATTTGTAACGGTACCTTTATTATTAGATCCTACATATTTATGAACATGACGTTCAGGAACATTACATTCAACATCTCTTGCACATCCTGATAAAATAAAGGGGATTGCTAAAAGAGCTAATACTTTGGGATATATTTTTCTTACCTTTGGTTTCATAATAACCTCACTTTGTATTTGACATAGATGTATTAGACAAATCTGGTCTAGTAAATTCATCAAAATCTTCTAGAGTAATAGTATCTAGTGCATCTTTATTAACATGATATTCTTTTTGTACTTGTCTATAACAATCTATTTCAAAGTAAGGATATTCATCAATAATATCACGAATATCATCAACAAATGGGCTTCTTTCATTTACCCATTTACCATCTTTATAGGTAAGTTTATGTCCACAATATTGATAATGTGTTACACGTACGTTTCCTGTAAAATTTCTTTTAGCTGGTTTCTGTTCAACCCAATATTCAAAGATATCTTCATTAGAAGAATATTCTAAATAATCTTGTTTAGCGACCATAATACTATATAAGAAATCCCAGTTATCAGTACCTTTAAACATTTTTCCTTTAGCTTTATAAAAGTTTTCATCTTCTTTAGTGATTTCTATATAATCATCTTTTCGATAATAACGAAAAGTGTCATAATTAACATCTTGATATTGATCCTCAATATATTCAGCTTCAGAATCAAAATAATTAACTATGGTACCACGTTTATTAGAACCCATATATTTATGAACATGGCTTTCACCTGTATTACATTCTACATCTCTAGCACATCCCGATAATAAAAAGGGGATAGCTAATAGTGCTAATACTTTTGGATATATTTTTCTTACCTTTGGTTTCATATTAACCTCACTTACTATTTGTATATAAATTTTTATTTGTTAAATCAGGTTGTTTAAATTCATCAATCTCTGATAACTTTAATGTTGGTATTTTCTTAGGATCAATTTTATATCCTTTATGGAATTCATCAAAACAGCCTAAGCCAACATAAGGATATTCATCAAGAATATCTCTAATATCATCAACATAAGGACTCATTTCAAGAACGTATTCACCATTTTCACATGTTATTTTGTAACCATAGTATTTATAATGGTAAACACGGACTTTACCTGTTAATCCGCTTTTATTTTTATCTTGTGTCCATGCATAATGCGTATAACGTCCACTACGATATTTATATTCGTATTCCATATAGTCTTCATTATTAAGCATTAAATTATATAAATAATGCCAATTTTCTTCACCTTTAAATAGAGCCCCTTTAACTTTGTAGAACTCCTCGTCATCTTTTGTTATTTCTAAATAGTCATCTTTCCTTTGATATTGGAAAGTTCCAAATGGATATCTTTTATTAATATATTCACGTTCAGAATCAAAATAATTAGTAACAATACCACGGGTATCAAAACCAATATATTTATGAACATGACGTTCAGGAATATCACAATCTACATTTTTAGCACATCCTGATAGAATAAATGGAATAGCTAAAAGAGCTAATACTTTTGGGTATATTTTTCTTACCTTTGGTTTCATAATTGACCTCACTTACTATTTGTATACAAATTTTTATTTTCTAAATCTGGACCTGTAAATTCATCAAGATCTTCTACTTTAAGAGTAGTTAAGATACTTTTATCAACTTTATATTCTTTATTAACAAGGGTTACACAATCATTATCAAAATATGGATATTTATCAATAGTATCTCTTATATCATCAACACTTTTACCTTGTTGTTTTTCAAAATGTTTTCCATCTCTAGTAACAAAACGATATCCATGGAAACGACTATGAACAACTCTTACTTTACCAGTAACTCCTCGATGTTTTGGATTATTTGACCATCCACTATGAGTATCCGTAACAACATAAGATGACATGTTACCTTCAGCGTCTACTGATGTCATAACTGTATCTTCTTTATAGTGATAATAAAACTCTAAATAATCTTTTTGGGATTTCATAACATTATATAAATACTCCCAGTTATCAGGTCCATAAAATAAGTTACCTTTAGCTTTAAAGAACTCTAAATCTTCATCTGTTACTTCGATATAGTCTTTATTCCAGTTATATCCACTATAAGTTTTTAAATCTTCACTATATAGATATCTTTTGATGGTCGCGCCCTTTGCTTGGTTAGTATATAAGTGAACATGTGTTTCTTTAACATTACATTGTGATTGTTCACTACATCCCGATAGAATAAAAGGGATAGCAGCAAGAGCTAATAATTTTACATATACTTTTCTTACCTTTGGTTTCATAATAACCTCACTTTGCTTTAGAAATAGATGTATTAGATAGATCTGGTCCAGTAAATTCATCATAGTCTTGAATTCTAATACTAGTTAATTTACTCTGATCTACTTGATATTCTTTATTAACTTTAGTTACACAGCCTTCACTAAAATATGGATAATCGTTAATAATATCTCTAATATCATCAACATTTCTACTTCTTTCACGAGCATATTTGCCGTTTATATTAACAATACGATATCCAAAGAAACGGCTGTGTACAACTCGAAATTTACCCGTAACTCCACGATGATTTGGATCAGTTGACCATCCTTCATAAGTGTCTGTAGTCCAATAACCATTTTCATTACCATCTTCATCAGTAGAAGATACATAATAATCTTCAGTATAGTAATAATAGAATTCTAAGTAATCTCTTTGAGATTTCATAACATTATAAAGATAATCCCAATTATCAGCACCTTCAAACAAATAACCTTTCACTTTATAAAACTCTAAATCTTCTTTAGTTGCTTCAATGAAAGTATCATGCCAGTAATAATCTTCATAATAAGTATGTAATTCTTCGTTTTCTATATATGTTTTAATCGTCGCGTTACCTGCTTTTTTAGTATATAGATGAACGTGTCCACCTTTAACATCACAATCTGATTTTTTAGAACATCCCGCTAAAATAAAAGGAATGAATAGTAGTGCCACTACACGTGGCATTATTTTTTTAACTTTAATATCTTTCATAGGGCACCTACTTAGTATTAGAGTTTAACTCTTTATCTTCTAAGTTTGGTCCTTTGAAATAATCAAAGTCAGATACTTTTAATTTTGGTAATTCTTCTTCTTTGAATTCATAATCTTTAGTTATAATTTCAACACAATCTTCACTATAATATGGATATTTACCAATTATGTCTCTAATATCATCAACTGGTTGACTTTTATAAAGACGATATTTACCATTCTCAAGAACGATTCTATATCCATAGAAACGATGATGACATAATCTTGTTTCTCCAGTAACACCACGATGAGTTGGATCAGTATCCCAACCACTATGATGTACTGTTTTTAATTTTGTTTTTGTATGACCTTTACTATCGATTGATACTGTAACGCCGGTAGTGCTATATGAATAATAGAACTCTAAGTAATCTTTTTTACTAGCCATTACGTTATATAAATAATCCCAGTTTTGAACTCCTTCGAATAATTTTCCTTTAGCTTGATAGAAAGGTTCATCTTCTCTTGTGATTTCAATACAATCTTCAGTCCAATCATAATCATCATATTTCATATTTTCTGATTTTAGATAAGTACTAATCGTAGCATTATTTTTAGTCTTAGTATATAAATGAACATGATTAGTTTTTAAATCACATTTTGATCTTTCTGCACATCCTGTTAGGATAAAAGGTATTAGTAAAATTGCAGCTATTCTGGGCATTATTTTTCTTACTTTAATGTTTTTCATATAACCCTCCAACACAGGTCGTATATTATACAACTTTTTCCTTGTTTTGTCAACGAAAACGGGCATAAAAAAAGAACTCAAAAAAGTTCTTTTTCAATCTATTATTTTGTTGTTCCATTTAAAGTTCTATCTTCTAAGCGAGGACCCTTAAAATAATTAAAGTCACTAGCTTTTATTCTTGGTAAATCCCATGAATTTAAATAGTATGTTTTTGATACAATACCATCGAATCTTTGATCAACGTAAGGGTAGTTAGTAAGAACATCGCGAATATCATCAACATATGGGCTTTGTTCTTTAACATACTTACCATTTTTATAGACGATTCTATAAGAAGCGAAACGGTGATGACATAAACTTGTTTCACCTGTAACACCACGATGATATGGATTATCTGTCCAGCCACTGTAGTGATGAGTTTCCGTAACTGTATTACCATCTTCATCAGTAGATGTTTCTTCTTCATCGTAAGAATACCAAAACTCTAAATAATCTTTTTTACAAGCCATATAGTTATATAGATAATTCCAGTTTTTAGCCCCATCGAATAAATCACCTTTAGTTCTAAAGAAGGCTTCATCATCTTTAGTGATATCTATATAATCTTCAGTCCAATTATAGTTACCATGTGTCATTCTTTCAGTATCTAAATAATTGTATACAGTACCGTATGTAGTATTTGCATAGAATTTATGTACGTGACTAGTTGGTACTTCACATTCTGATAATGGAGCACAACCTGATAACATAAACGGTACTACTATTAGAGCTAGGATTTTTTTACCAACACTTTTAACTTTAATATTGCACATTTTAGTATCCCCCTTAAAGACTTGCTAATTATACCACAAAATGCTTGTAAAGTCAATTTTAAGCAATAAAAAAAGAGCATTTAGCTCTTTTTATTTTGTCTTAGGATGAATGTCACTAGTAGTTAAATCAGGACCTCTAAAATCATTAAAGTCACTAGGTTTTAAATTTGGTAATTCTTTAACTTTACATCTATGACTATTACCACCAATAAGAGTAGAGCAGTCCATTGTAAAATAAGGATATTCGTCAATAATACTACGAATATCATCAACAGCCCCACTTTTTTTAGTAATATATTTTCCGTTTTTATAAATGATTTTATATCCATAGAAACGATAATGGTTAACTCTTACTTCACCAGTTGCTCCTTCACACCTTGGATCAGTAGACCATCCTGTATGACGAACTCTTTTAACCTGTTCTTTACCATCTTCGTCGGTATAATGCTTTCTTGTTGTATAGTCATAATAAAATTCTAGATAGTCTGTTTTACTGGCCATCAGGTTATATAAATAACCCCAGTTCTTTTCACCATCAAACATATCTCCTTTAACTCTAAGGAAAGCTTCATCATCTTTAGTGATATCGATATAATCTTTAGTCCAAACATAACTACCAACCATTATATCTTCACAATCTAGATAAGTATAAATTGTTCCATGTGATGCGTTTCGATAATATTTATGAGCATGGGCAGTAGGTACTTTACAATCTGATCTTCTTGCACAACCAGATAACATAAATGGTACTAGTACTAAAGCTAATATTTTCTTACCAACGCTTTTTAATTTAATGTTTTCCATAGTAGTCTCCTATTTCTTTAGAATATAATTCGTGATTTTCTAAATCTGGACCTATAAATATACCATCAAAATCACTGATTTTTACATTATCTAGATCCTCTTTATCATATTCACGATGCGAATGTCTTATAGTAGCAGGGTATACACGGAAATAAGGATATTCATCAATTATTTCTCTTATATCATCAACCATAGGGCTTATTACTTCTTTATATTCACCATCTTGATATACTATTTTATATCCATAGAAACGATAATGACATAGTCTTACATATCCTGTAGCACCAACACAATGTGGGCTTACTGACCAACCTTTTTTAGTAACTTTTTTAGAACGATATATTTCTTGTATTAAATCGTAATACATTTCTGATGTTTCGTATTCATAATAATATTCTAGATAATCATGTTTACTAGCCATAAAATTATATAAATATTCCCAGTTATCTTTTCCATTAAATAAAGCATCTTTAGCATCATAAAACTCTTTATCTTCAGATGTTATTGTTATATAGTCATCATTAATAGTCCAATTATCTATACCATATTTCAATTCATCTGAATTAATATATGTAGTTAAAGAACCTTTATCCGTATTTAATGTATATTTATGAACATGATCTGTAGGTATATCACAATCTTTTTTATTACTTTTAGCGCATCCTGATAATATGAATGGTATTAATAATAATGCTAATAGTTTTTTACCTACAGTTTTAACCTTTATATTCATAATAACCCCTCACACAAGTGGCATATTATATCATTTTTTTATTAATTAGTCAAAAAAAAGAGCCTTAGCTCTTATTTATTTAGTATTTGGATGTATTTCATTAGTAGATTTATCAGGTCCAGTAAATACTCCATCAAAGTCACTTACTTTTAACTTAGGTAAATCACTAACACGATATTTATAAGCACGATAATAGATTGATGTACAATCTGATGAAACATAAGGGTATTCATCAATAACTGTTCTAATATCATCGAAATCTGGACTTCTATATCTAACATATTTACCATTTTCATAAACAATTTTATAAGCGAAGAAACGAAAGTGATTTAAGTGAACATCTCCTGTTGCCCCTCTACAATTGGGATTTGTAGACCAACCACTATGAGAAACCGTTTCTGGACGATAATTACCATCACCATCCCAATAATCTTCTTCAGTAGTGTAATAGTAATAAAATTCTAAGTAATCTTTTCTGGTTACCATAAAATTATATATTGTTTCCCAATTATCTTCAGCAGTAAATAAGTCACCTTTAACTTTATAAAACTTTTCATCTTCAGGAGTTATCATAATACAATCTTTATTCCAATCAAATTTAGATTTTCCATATTCCATATCTTCAGAGTTTATATATGTAGTTATAGGACCATATTTACCATTTATAGTATATTTATGAACATGTTTAGATGTAATAGTACAATCTGATCTTTTAGCACAACTTGATAGCATAAATGGTACTAAAATTAGTGCTAAAATCTTCTTTGATACGCTTTTTACTTTAATGTTTTTCATAGGCCTCTCACAAGCCATTTATTATACTTTTTTAATTTTAGGATTGTCAAGAACGACTTTTTGTGGTATAATATGCTCTCGTTGTGAGGTGTTATATGAACGAAAATGCAATTTATCAAGAATATGATAAAAAATTAAAGGAATTAGAATCTTATTTAAAAGATTTAGGTAAAATCTTTAATATTGAATCTTATGAGACTTTATTAAGTGATATCGTATTAGAAGCATCTAATACAGCCTTATCAAGTAATTCAGATAATGTTAAGGATTATGACGCATTACGTCTTTATATACTTAAATTAGATGAATTAAAAGGAAAGATTGATGGGGAGGTAACACCTTTCTATAATATGTATCAATTATGTGATAAGAATAAAAAAGCACTTGATAAAGTATCTGAACATAATATTAGAGAAGTTATGGCTAGTGTTGAAGAACTAATTGATTTAATGAATAAGACTCCTGATACTACTAATAAGGAATATAATGAAGTTGTTAAAGACAGTTATGACTTAATATATAAAGTAATTTTATTAGAAGAAATTTATGGATACCATAATATTTTAGATAAAGTTAAAGCTGCTACTAAACAAGATATTCCACAAAGTATTGGTAGATTAGTATATAATGATTTATCTTATTTACAACAAGTTGAAGCAGATAAAGTATCAAGAAATGATGGTTCTGATATGGGTGCAAAACAATTAAATCCAGAATTAGTTGGTGGTGTTGCTGAAAGCACTTATAGTGATGAGAAAAAAGCTTATCTACAAAGAAGAAAAGATACAATAGAAGATTTATTAGGTAAAGTTACTGATGCTGTTAATAATAATCGTTCAATGAGAAAAGAAATCAAAAGTAATAGAAGCGACATTAGAGGTATTCGTTTATCTAGATCAGTAATCTTAGGTTTTATTGCGGGATTTATCTTAGTACCAGTTATTGGTACTGTTGGTGGTTACTTCTCAGGTAAACATTTCTCAGATAAGATTGATGAATATCGTACTGTAACAAAAGTAGTTGATGCTAATACTAGAGAATTAGTTCAAACATTAAGTGATACATACGATGAAAGAGAAAACACTTATACAGCAACTATTAAAGAATATTCACCATGGAAGAAGAGTGGAAGTGGTTATGTTCGTAATGTTAATGCTTATGAATTTAATCCAAATGTAGCTGTATCTGAATATAAAGATGGTGTTATGAAATATCATTATGTAGAATCTAAAGAAGCTTTATCTGATGGTGATAGTACTGAAGAAACAGTTCTATTAGTAACTGAAACTATTCAAGATAAAAATGATTCAAGAAAGAGTACTAAATATATTATTCCACTTGCAATCGTTGGTGGTCTATTAGGTTTAGCAATTGATATCTTACTTCATCATTTTGAAGTATTCTCAGTTGGAGAGGCTTGTGATGAACTATCAAGTTTAGGTAGAGATATCAGAGAAAAGAAATTAAGCAATAGAGAAATCAAAGAAAGATTAATGAGATTAAAAGCTGATGCAATTGCTCTTAAGAGTGATTGTGTAGTAGCTAAAGATGTATATCATTATGATGATAGCGAATTTGCTTATCAACAACAATTAAACACAATAAAAGGACTTAAATAAGTCCTTTTTTTTGTATAATTATAAACCATAGGTATCATAAATGCCCGTATAAGATAAATCAGCTTGTTTAAATTCACTAACATCTTCGACTCTTAAACTAGGTAATTGTCTTTCATCAAAATCGTATTCTTTAGAATAAGCATATTCAACACATTTATCACCATTAATATAAGGATAATCACTAATTATTTCTCTAAAGTCATTAACATATGGGCTTTTTTCTTTTACATATTTACCATTTTCATACGTGATCTTATATCCATAATATAGAGGGTGTCTTACTCTTACAGTTCCATTAACCCCACGATGATTTATATCTGTTGTCCAACCAGTAGTAGTATCCCAATAATAGTAACCACCAACTTCATTACCATCTTCATCCGTCCAACCAGGCATGTATTCAAAGTCGTCATACGTATAATAGTATTCTAAATAATCATGACATGAAGCCATTTTATTATATAAACAATCCCAGTTTTTTTCACCTTCAAACATTTCGCCTTTAACTTTATAGAAAGCTAAATCATCAGCAGTTACTTTAATAGAATCACTAGTCCAGTCATAACCTTTATGTTTCATATATTCACTATTCATATAAGTCTTTACAACGGCATTATTTTCGGTTTTGGTATATAAATGAACATGATCGTCCTTTATATCACATTCTGATCTTTTAGCACAACCAGATAAAATAAAAGGTATTGCAAGTAGGGGAAGAATTCTTTTTACTACAACATCATGTATTGTTAATTTATCTTTCTTATTTTTGTTCTTCATATACTATCCTCGTAATTATATTAGCATATAAAAAAAGATTTGGAAATAATCCAAATCTAAAATAGATCTTTTACTTTGTCAACCAAACTACTTGCTTTATCTGTTAATTTATCAGAAGTTAATTTAGCTTTAACACCATCAACGATAGATTTAATTTTATCGTCTGGTAAGTCAATACCAAGGACACTTTCTACGGCTTTAATTGGGTCTTTTTTGAAACTGCTTGCAAATCCTTCATCACTTTTGATTTTCTTAACAATTTGTTCTATTTTTTTCTTGATATCTTCCATTTTTCCCTCCAGCCTTATTATACACTAATTAATTGACTGTGAATAATTATTTTTTTATAATGTTTTTAAGGGTATAAATGATAGGTGGGTTATGGACGAAATATTAAAGTTAGTAATAAAAAGAAATCAAGAAAGAAAAGAACTTACAGAACAAGATATTAAAAGAATTTGTCATATCATGATTCAAGGTAAAAGATATGAAGAATATGTAGAAGAAGTTATGTATGAAAATGAGTGTAGTGGTGACCTTGATACTGCTGGTAAATATGATGGATCTAATTTATATTTCTATCAAGAAGGACTTGATAGATTTATAATGACAAATTATGATGCTTTACCTAAAAATTTAGATGGTACTAAAGTTGATTTTATAAACTTTTTTACACTTGTTATCATTTTCCATGAATTTGCTCATGTAAGACAAACAGTCATGAGTAACTTTAAATTAAATAAAGAAAGTCAGTTATATGCCTTTAATGATAAATTACATAATATTAAAGATTTTTATAGTGACAATTATAAAATTGATTTAACAGAAGTTAATGCATGGGCATTAGGATTCTTGAATGCATGTGAATTCTATCATCATATGCCAAAGGAAATAGTAACCCCATTTGATATGAGAATTTATATGTATTACACAATTAGTAAAATCTTATCTAGTTATACAGTAGATGGTGAAAAAGAAAAAATAGTTGCTCCAGCTGAAAGATTAATCATCAAAGCAAGTGATTATAACTTAGATAAAATAGGCTTCAATAAGGATAAGTTTATTGATTTAATATATTCTGGTGAGAACCTATCATTATATCGAAAACTATGTATGGGATTACCAATATCATTTGATAGTTATGCATATGTAAATTTGTTAGGAAGATGTAATAACGAAGGAGAAAATATTAATCTTGTTAAAAAACTACAACATCACAGATAGTGTAAAATGTTGTAAAAATAAGCGTTAATATTTGTCAAACAAAATTGTCATAAAAAACAAAAATATTAATTATAATAGAAGAGATTATCCAATTTATTATAGTGAAAATCTCTTTTTATTTTGTTCTTTTATTAGTATGCAAAATAATTTTACTATTTGTTATCAAACTATTTTTGTTATAATTAATCTTAAGGAGAAAAAATGTTAGAAGTTAAAAACGTATTTAAAGAATTTACAAAAGTAGATAAGAAAAAACATGTAGAGAAGTTTTATGCTGATAATGATATTTCTTTTGATTTAGATAAAGGAATTACGTTAGGTATTTTAGGACCCAATGGAGCAGGTAAAACAACTCTTTTAAGAATGTTAGCTGGTATTATGGAACCAACTAAAGGAACAATTACTTATAATGGTAAAAGTTTTAAAGATGATGAAATAGGGCTAAAAAGAGATATTGCATATTTATCTGGTAATACCAAATTATATCAATCATTTACACCATATGAATTATTAATGATATGTGGTGAGTTTTATGATGTTGATAAAGAGACTTGTAAAAAAAGAATTGATGAATTATCTAAAAATCTAGAAATGGAAAAATTTATTAACAAGAGAATTAGTACATTATCAACAGGACAACAACAAAGAGTTAATATTGCTAGATGCTTAATTCATAATCCTAGTTATTATATTTTAGATGAAGCAACAAGTGGACTAGATATTATTGCAAGTCAAATAATCTTAGATTTCATTAAGAAAGAAAGAGATAATGGTAAGAGTATTATTTATTCAACGCATTATATGGAAGAAGCAGAAAATATTTGTGATTACATTATCATGCTTAATGAAGGCAAAGTTATTATGACTGGTACTAGTGAAGAAATTAATAAGAAAATGAAAACAACAAATCTTCGTGATGCTTTCATGAAATTAATTAAAGGAGAGAATCATGAATAAGATATTAATAGTATTAAAAAAAGAATTAAAAGAAACTTTCCGTGATAAGAAGTCACTAATAATGATGTGCATTATGCCTATTATTATTCCCATCTTTATTATCGCGATGAGTTATATGTTTGTAAGTGAATCAAGTGAAGTTAAAGATTTTAATAAAGTAGGATTTAACTATGACTTTGTAGAGAAAGAAAAAGAAATCGCTAAAGCACACTTTATTGATCCTGTAGTTAATAAAGAAGAAGAGTTAATTAATGAATTTAATGAAGGAACAATTAAGGCATATGTTATTAAAGAAAATAATAACTATACAGTTCATTATAAAGACAATACAAGTTCATCTATTGCATATCAATTAGTTATGTCTTATTTAGATGAATATAAATTAGAGTTACAAAAAGAATACTTAGAAAATCATAGTATTGATCCAAAGGAAGTAATGGATATTATTACTGTTGATGAAGAAACAACTCCAGAAGATAGTTTCCTTGCTACTTATATGACAAAGATAACATTCATCTACATTATTATGGCAATAACAATTGCTTCTACATATCCAGCTACTGATGCAACAGCAGGAGAAAAAGAAAGAGGAACACTTGAAACATTATTTACGTTCCCTATTAAGAGTAAAGATATTATCTTAGGTAAATATTTAAGTGTTGCAACAAGTTCTGCAATCACTGGTTTATTAAGTTTAATATTATCAGAAGCAGCATTAATTTATGTTGATCATAAGTTTGAAATGATAAGAAATTATAACATTGTCTTTAATGTCGGTACAATGCTTTTCCTAGTATTAGTAATTATATTATTCTCATTACTTGTAAGTGGTATTACAATTGCTATGGCTTCTAAATCAAAAAACTTTAAAGAAGCACAAAGTGCATTAGCACCACTAAATGTTATTGTTATGTTACCAGGTTTTTATGCATTCTATGCAGAAATGAAAACATCTATTTTAACATCAATAATTCCATTATTAAATATTCATATGATATTTAACGATGTTATAAGTGGTAATATAAATATTCTTCATATTAGTTTAATGGTAATAACAACAATATTATTTATTATATTGATTCTATCTTATATCATTAAACAATATAAGAGTGAGAAAACATTATTTGGATAGAAATTACTTTATAGTAATTTCTTTTTTGTTATGATAAAATAATTTCGGTGATATTTATGAAACAGGCAAATATTCGTAACTTTGCAATTATCGCACATATTGATCATGGTAAAAGTACTTTAGCAGATAGAATACTAGAGTTAACTGGAGCTGTATCAAAAAGAGAAAGCAAAGAGCAAATGTTAGATTCGATGGATTTAGAGAGAGAACATGGAATCACTATAAAACTTAATGCTGTTGAATTAAATTATAAATATAAAGGCGAAGATTATTTATTAAACTTAATAGATACTCCAGGTCATGTAGACTTTTCTTATGAAGTATCAAGAAGCTTAGCTGCTTGTGAAGGAGCAATATTAGTTGTTGATGCAGCTCAAGGAATTGAAGCTCAAACATTAGCTAACTTATTTTTAGCTCTTGATAGTAATTTAACAATAATCCCAGTAATTAATAAAATAGATTTACCAAATGCGGATGTAGATAAAGTAACAAAAGAATTATCTGATACTTTTGGATTTACTGAAGATGAAATTATATTAACATCAGCTAAGAATGGTATTGGTATTGAAGAATTAATAGAAGCAATTATTGAAAGAGTACCAGCACCAACTGGTGATGTAAATAAACCACTTCAAGCCCTAATCTTTGATAGTATTTATGATTCATATAAAGGCACTATTATTTTAATGAGATTAAAAAATGGAAAGATTAGAGCTGGAGACAAGATTAAGTTAATGTCTACAAATGCCGTTTATGATGTAACAGAAGTAGGTGTTTATACACCAGGAGTAAAGAAAAAAGATGAACTTGTTTGTGGTGAAGTAGGTTATCTATGGGGAAGTATTAAAAGTATTAATGATGTTCATGTAGGTGATACAGTAACACTAGAAGATAATCCAGCAGGTGAAATGCTTCCTGGTTATAAACCAATGCAACAAGTTGTGTTTGCAGGTATTTATCCAACTGAAACAAGTAGATATAATGACTTACGTGACGCTCTTGAGAAACTTAAACTTAATGATGCAAGCCTATCTTTTGAACCTGAAACAAGTAAAGCACTAGGCTTTGGTTTTAGATGTGGTTTCTTAGGTTTACTTCATATGGAAATTATTGAAGAGCGAATCGAAAGAGAATTTGGACTTGATTTAATTGCAACTAGTCCATCTGTTGTTTATCATGTAACAAAAACTGATGGTGAAGAACTTGTTATTGATTCACCTCAAAAGTTACCTGAACCTGTTAAAATAGCTTCAATTTCAGAACCATATATTAGAACAAATGTCTTTACACCAAGTGAATATATTGGTCCAATAATGGAACTATGCCAAAATAAAAGAGGTACTTATATCTCTATGGAATATATTGATCCTAAAAGAGTAATTATTCATTATGAATTACCTTTATCTGAAATAGTATATGATTTCTTTGATAAATTAAAAAGTACAACCAAAGGTTATGCATCTTTTGATTATGAATTAATTGGATATCGAGAGAGTAACTTAGTTAAGATGGATATCTTAATTAATGGAGAACTAGTTGATGCGTTATCAACAATTGTTCATAAAGATTTTGCATATCCAAGGGGCAAAGTTGTTGTAGAAAACTTAAAAAAATTAATCCCAAGACAATTATTCGTTGTACCTATTCAAGCTGCTATTGGAGCAAAGATTATTGCAAGAGCTGATATAAGAGCTCTTCGTAAGGATGTTCTTGCTAAATGTTATGGTGGCGATGTATCAAGAAAGAAAAAACTTCTTGAAAAACAAAAAGAAGGTAAGAAGAGAATGAAAACACTAGGTAGTGTAGAAATTCCTCAAGATGCTTTCTTAGCAGTACTTTCTAATGAGGAAATCAATGACGACTAGTATGTATATTCATATACCATTTTGCAAGACTATTTGTAGTTACTGTGATTTCTGTAAAAGATTTTATAATGAAGAAGAGTGTAGTAATTATCTAGACTCTTTATCCAATGAAATAAAGGACAATTATAAAGGAGAAACACTTAAAACTCTTTATATTGGAGGAGGAACTCCATCTAGTTTAAGTATTGATAATCTAGAAAAATTATTTAATATATTAAAAGATATAAAACTAGATAAAGAATATGAATTCACTATAGAAGTTAATCCCGAGAATATTGATGAAGATAAACTAAAACTCTTTAAAGATAATAGAGTAAATCGTATTAGTATGGGTATTGAATCAACGAATGATAAATTTTTACAATATTTGAATCGTAAACATGATTTTAAAATGGTTAAAGATAAAATTAATCTCATTAAAAAATATTTTATTAACATTAATGTTGATTTAATTTATGCAATTCCTAATGAAACAATTGATGATTTAAAAAATGATTTAGATAATATAATTTCTCTTGATATAAATCATGTATCAACATATTCCCTAATTATTAATGAGAATACAGAGTTAGGTATTAATAAAACTAATTATATTGATTCAGAACTTGATAGAGAAATGTATGATTATATATGTAATTATCTAAAAGAAAATGGTTTTAATCATTATGAAATAAGTAACTTCGCAAAACCTAATTATGAATCACGTCATAATCTAGTTTATTGGCATAATGAACATTATTATGGCTTTGGTTTAGGAGCAAGTGGTTACATTAATAATACTCGTTATGATAATACTAAAAGTTTAATTAATTACAATAAAGGTAATTATATTCTAAATAAAGAAGAATTAAGTACTAAAGATATAATCTCTTATCAATTAATTTTAGGTTTTAGACTTGTTAATGGTATTAATAAGAAAGATTTTTATAATAAATATCAAGTTAATTTAATTGATATGTATAATATTAAAGATTTAATTAGTAAAGGTTTTTTAATTGAAAAAGATGATAATATTTTTATAAAGTATGATATATTGTATGTAGAAAATAAGATTCTTGAGAATTTTGTTGAATAGGAGAAAAAATGGAAAATAATAATCAAGAAGTAGTAAAACCAAAGTCTCATTTAGTATTAATTATTGTAGTTGGAGTAATTCTTATAGTAGGTACATATCTATTATTTAAATTAGTACTTAATAAAGATACAACTAGTGAAGTAGAAGAAGGAACAATATCTTTTGATAGTACAAGTTATTCTTGTATAGAAGGACAAGATCTTGAAGCTACTATTACTGTAGAAGGTGGTATGGTAAAAGAATATAATAGTTCCAATCCTTTAGTTGCTTCTATTAGAAAACATCCATTCAAGTCAGTTAAATGTGCTAACTGTGTATTAGTAGAAATTAAATGTTCAAGAAAAGGTGAAGCTACTTTATCAACAACATCAACAAAAGGAGCAAAAGCTGAAGCCAAATTATTAGTTATTGAAAAAGGTCTTATTGATATCAATTTTGAAAAAGATAAGTATACTTGTAATGTAGGAGATAAATTCCATACAATGATTACAATTAAAGTTAAAGAAAGTTCTAGTGAAGAACAATTATCTGATTTTGTAAAATCATATGAAAGTAATAATCGAGATGTTGTTGAAATAACAGAAAGTAAAGATTTAGCTGTTGATTGTACTGACTGTGTTATGGTTGATATATATTGTAAAGCTAAAGGTACAGCAAAACTAACAGCAAAAAGTAGACATGGAGCTAAAATAAGCGTTCCTATAACCGTTAATTAAAGTATGTTTATCATACTTTTTTTATTTGACTACTTAATTTAATTAATATAAAATTTAACTAGAGGTTTTTATGAAAATATATTTAGCGCATTCTAGTAATTGTGATTATATTAATGAGATTTATAAACCAATTTTAAATGATCCAGAATTAAGTAAAATAATAACCCTTCCGCATATGGAAAAAGATCCTATGCATAGTCGTTATTATTATGAAGATTTTGATTTAGTAATTGCAGAGGTATCTAATGCATCAACAGGTATGGGAATTGAACTTGGATTCTTCTATGATAGTAAAGTACCAATATACTGTATCCATAAAGGTGATTATAGTAAAGCTATTGAAGTATTAACTAAAAACATTATTAAATATGATAATATAGTAAAAGTAATTAGAGAAATAATTAAAGGAGTAGGTAATGAAACACGAAGAATTTAAAATAGAATTAAGCTACATCAAAGATAAAAAAATAAGAAATAGTTGTGAAACAATATTAGATCTAATTCCTGATTATTTTTATGAAATACCAGCATCTAGTACAGGTAAATATCATCCAAGTTTTTCTTTGGGTGAAGGAGGACTTGTTCGTCATGTTAAAGTAGCAACTAGAATTGCTAAAGATTTATTTGATGATCCATCTTTTAAAACAAAATATACTAGTATGGAAAAAGATATTATTTTAATGACTTTAATCTTACATGATAGTTTGAAAAGTGGCTTAAATCATGATAAGTATACAGCTTTTAACCATCCAATATTAATAAGTAATTTTGTAAGTGAAAATAAAGATAAATTAGAATTATCTGATGAAGAATTAGATTTATTTAAACATTGTGTAGAAGCTCATATGGGAGGATTCCCTTGGAATGTTAATTCTTATACTAATGAAGAATTACCTGAACCAAAGAGCAAATGTGAAGTCTTTGTTCATATGTGTGACTACTTATCAAGTCGTAAATATTTAGATGTTATATTTAATGAAAATAATGAAATAATTGATCGAGATTAATTGATTAATTATTTCTTTTTAATTTATAATTAAGATAGAGGTGGAATATGAATAAGAAGCCAATAATCTTTATGTTACTACTAGTTGTAGTAGGTTTTGTAGTAGGGGAAACTATTGCCTACTATACAAGCAGTGATACATTTGAGAATGAATTTGACACAGGAACATATAAAATAGAAACACATGAAACTTTTGAAAGTCCTGATGATTGGACACCAGGGACTACAACAGATAAGACTGTTATTGCAACAAACAAAGGAACAACACCAGCAGCTGTTAGAGTTAAACTAACACCAAGTTGGGTTAGTAGTGATGGGGTAACAACATTACCATTAACTGATGGTACTAATGAAGCAGCAATAATTAATTATGCATTTGATAAAGATTATAAATGGATTAAAAGTGGAGACTGGTACTATTATACTAGACCACTTGATGAGAACGAGAGTACATCATCAATAATTGAATCAGTAACATTTAATCCAAATGTTAATATATCTGCTAGTCATAATTGTGTAGAAAATGAAACAACACATGAAACAATATGTACAACGGAAACAACGGGATATGGAGATGCTACATATAAACTACAAGTAGATATTGAAACATGCCAATTTGATAAGTATAAAGAAATATGGAACACTAATGTAGATATATCTAAACCAGAAACCATAGTAGATGGAACTTTAAAAACTACCGAAAGTTCATCTTATGATGTTTATGGTAAAAATGTAGGGAGAGCAGGGTTTGAAAAAGTAATAGTACTTGATGTTATTAGTATTCCATCTAATGCTATTGATTCTTGGGATGCATCAGTAGAAGGTAATGGATCAATTATGGCATGGTACACGGATGAAAATAATAATGGAAATTATGAATTGTATATTGGACAAGAAGGAGGAGTTAAAGCAAATCCTAATAGTAATTATTCTTTTGCAATGTATATTAATGCAACATATTTAAATCTAAAGTATCTTGATGTATCAAATGTTGAAAGTATGAGCGATATGTTTTACTATACAGGATACAATGGTAATTCACTTCCATCATTTAGAATAAGCGGAATGGAAAACTGGAATACATCTAATGTCGAAACAATGTATGATATGTTTCAATATACAGGAAGATCAACAACAGATTGGAGTATAGGTGATATTAGTAACTGGGATACGTCCCATGTTAAGAATATGAGTTTTATGTTCCATTACACAGCATATAAAGCAAAAGAGTTTAACATTGGTGAAATAGGTAAGTGGGATTTATCAAGTGCTACAAATACTTCACACATGTTTGTATATTGCGCTTCAAATGCTAAATGGGGTGATTTTGGAACAATTGATTTATACTCTGATAACATTGAAAGTATGTTTGTATATGCTTCTGATTTAAAAGCAATAGTAAATATACATAATAATCCCACAAACTATAATGGAGCATTTAATGTAACAGCAACAACCGCTACGTCAAGTGTTGTAGTTAATTATTCAAGTAGTACTCCGATTGATGCAATTCTATCAACTGTCCATCCAAATTCTAATATTACTAAAGGGGTTCAATTAGATTAGGAGGTTTTATGGAAATAAAGAGAAAAAAACCATTAATGTATGTACTATTATTTGCGGTAGCGTTTATTGTTATTGGTACAACAATCGCATACTATACAAGTAGTGATACTTTTAATAATGAATTTAATACAGGAACATATAAAATAGAAACACAAGAGAATTTTGAAAGTCCTGATAATTGGACACCTGGTACAACAACTCCTAAAACGGTTATAGCAACTAATAAAGGTAATACTCCGGCGGCTGTTAGAATAAAATTAACTCCAAGCTGGGTTGATGCCAATGGAGATTCGCTTCCATTAAAAGACAATGACGATAATGAAGCTGCGATTATTAATTTTGCATCTAACTTAAATAGTAAATGGATTTATGATAATGGATACTACTATTATAAAAGAGCATTAAATGAAAATCAAAGTACAACATCGCTACTAGAATCAGTTACTTTTAACCCTAATTTCGATATAAACAATATTAAAGATTGTGAATCAGAAGATGGGGTAACAACATGTATAACAGAGTTTACTGATTATTCTGGTGGTAAATATACACTGCAAGTTGAAATAGAAACAGCTCAATTTGATCAATATAAGAATATATGGGGAACAACTATTGAACTTAAAGAACCACTATTGGTTGATGGAATGTTAATGAAACATGATGGTTTTTCGAATAAAACGTTTGGAAAGAGTATATCAAGAGATAATTTCGAAAGCATAACAACCGTTGATAACACAAGTGTTCCTTCTGGTGCCATAGATAATTGGGATGTGTCATCAGAACAAAATGGGTCAGTAATTGCTTGGTATCTAGATGTTGATCAAGATTCTAAATATGAATTATATATAGGACAAGAAGATGGAGTAAAAGCTAATCCTGATAGTTCATATGCTTTTAATACATTTAGAAATGTGGAGACAATAGATTTAACATATTTTGATATATCCGATGTAACTAACATGAGTTTTATGTTTTCTAATTCGGGCTATAATGCCACAACATTTGATATTGTAGATTTAAGTGGTTGGGATACATCAAAAGTAACAAGAATGTATGGAATGTTTAGTAAAGTTGGTTATAATTCAACAACATGGAATATCGGAGATTTAAGTGAGTGGGACACATCAAGTGTAATCGATATGGGTGATATGTTCTTTTATGCAGGTTATAATGCAACAGCATTCGATATCGGAGATTTAAGTGAGTGGGACACATCAAGTGTAATCGATATGGGTGATATGTTCGGTGGCTTGGGTTATAATGCCACAACATTTGATATTGGAGATTTAAGTGAATGGGATACATCAAATGTAGAAAATATGAGTTCTATGTTCGCTTATTCAGGCTATAATGCCACAACATTTGATATTGGAGATTTAAGTGAATGGGATACATCGAAAGCAACTACTATGGCATCTATGTTTGCTTATTCAGGACGTAATGCAACAACATGGCATATCGGAGATTTAAGTGAATGGGACACATCCAATGTAACCAGTATGATTAATATGTTCTGTCAGGCGGGCCGTAATGCAACAACATGGAATAGTATTGGAACTTTAAAAGTATATGAAACTAGCATTGAAAAAATATTTGAAAGATGTATAAATGCTAAAGCTACATTAAATATTTATAATAGTCCAACTTCATATACAAGTGCATTTTCTTACGCAGCAACAACTGCTGGTTCAGGAATAACAGTTAACTATAGTAGTGCAATAACTAATATAGATAATATAATTGCAACTAAATCTAGTAACTCTAATGTAGTTAAAGGTTCTCAATTAGATTAAAATAAAACAGTTAAATTAATAACTGTTTTTTCTTTGTCAATTTATTATGAATTAATAAAGATTATGTTATAATAATGTTAGTAATTTTATAAGTAGGAGATAATATGACTAAGTGGGATAAAGAATATATTAAATTATGTAAAAAAATATTAAAGAAAGGTAAGGAAGTACCTAATAGAACAGGTATTAATACTATTAAATTACCAGGTTATGAACTAGAGTTTGATCTATCAAAAGAATTTCCAGTTTTAACAACAAAGCAATTGTATTTCAAGAAGGCGATTACGGAAATGTTATGGATTTATCAAGCTCAAAGTAATGATGTAAGATGGTTACAAGAACGAGATAATCATATTTGGGATGAATGGGAATGTGATTCTAAGGGTGATTGGCATGCAACGCAAATGGTACCTGGAAAAAATGGTAAACTAGAGAAAAAAGAAATAGTGAAACATTTTGGTAAAGAATATGCACACACTATTGGAACAGCTTATGGATGGATTGTTAATCGTTATAAATTAATAGATAAACTAATTGATACTATTAAGAATAATCCTACTGATCGAAGAATGATTATGAGCCTATGGCAAAATGAATTTTTAGATACTGCAGTACTACCTAGTTGTGTATGGTGCAGTGAGTGGGATGTAACTGATGGAAAGATTAATCTATGGGTTCATCAAAGAAGCTGTGATGTGCCTCTTGGACTACCTTTTAATGTTACACAATATGCAGTTCTTGCTAATTTAATTGCAAGTGTAACTGGTCTTAAAGTAGGTAAGATGTATTGGAGTATTAAAGATGCTCATATCTATGTTAATCAAGTAGAAGGCATTAAAGAACAAATAAAAAGATTTGAAGAAAATGGTGACTTACCAGCTCCAAAATTATGGATTAATCCTGAGATAAAAGATTTCTATGATTTTGATAATAGTAAAGATTTAAAAGATATTAAAATTAGTGGATATAAACATATGGGAAAGATAGAATTCCCAATAGCTCAATAGGAGGTATAATGGATAATTTATCAATGATTGCTTGTGTAGGTAAAAATTTAGAATTAGGTAAAAACAATGATTTAATTTGGCACCTACCCAATGATTTAAAATATTTTAAAAGTGTTACTAAAGGAAAAACAGTAATTATGGGAAGAAGAACATTTGAGTCACTTCCTGGAGTTCTTCCTAATAGAAGAAATATTGTTTTACAACTTCCTAATGAATCTAATATAGATGGTGTTGAAATCTTTAATAGTATCCCGGATATTGTAGAGAATATTAAAGATGAAGAAGAAGCATTTATCATTGGTGGAGCAAGTATTTATAGACAGTTTCTTCCATATGCTAAAAAGCTTTATTTAACTGAAGTTACAGTAGGTTGCAAAGATCCTGATGTATACTTTCCAAAGTTTGATAAAAGAAAATATAGAAAAACAATTGTAGGAAATGGAGAAGACAATAATATTAAATATAATTTCGTAGTATATGAAAGGAGAAAATAATGGGGAAATTCATTGTAATTGAAGGTACTGATTGTAGTGGTAAAGAAACACAAACAAAATTAGTTGTTGAAAAACTAAAAGAAATGGGTAAAAAAGCTGTTAGAATTACTTTCCCTAATTATGATTCACCAACTGGTAAAATAATTGGTGGACCTTATTTAGGTAAAGAAGAAATAAGTCCTTGTTGGTTTCCAGAAGGAGCAGTTAATGTAGATCCTAAGGTAGCTTGTCTTTATTATGCAGCTGATCGTAAATACAACGAAGGTGAAATAAGAAAATATTTAGAAGAAGATTACTATGTAATATGTGATCGTTATTTATCAAGTAATATGGCTCATCAAGGTAGTAAGATTCATAATAGTGAAGAAAGATTTTTGATGTATGAATGGATTGATAAACTAGAATATTGGTTACTAGGCTTACCAAAACCAGATACAACATTCTTCTTACATGTGCCATATAAATATGCTGTTGAATTAAAAAAGAATCGTGCTAGTTTAGATGAACATGAAAAGAGTCCTGAACATTTAAAGAATTCAGAAACTGCTTATGTAGAATTATCTGAATTATATAATTGGCATCATATTAATTGCATCAAAGATAAGAAAATAAGAACGATTGAAGATATTAATGAAGAAATAATGAAAGAGATTAATAATTTATAGGAGGATTTATGTATAAGAGAATATTAATCAAATTAAGTGGTGAATCACTAATGGGTGATGTAGCTATTATTGATAAGGAAAAAACAAGAGAAATTGCGAAGTTAATTAAACAAGTTCGTGATATGGGTATCGAAGTAGGAATTGTTATTGGTGGCGGTAATTTCTTCCGTGGAAGAAGTAATCAAGATATGAATCCAAAACATGTAGATACAATGGGTATGTTAGGAACAGTATCCAATGCATTGGGTCTAGCTGATGCTATGGAAAAAGAAGAACTTCCATTTATTGTTAGCACACCATTTGATTTAAATAGAGAAGAGGAATTAATTCCAATTTATACACCAGAAGAAGTATTAGAAAAGATAAAAGATCATGTTGTTGTTTTCGGTGGAGGAACAGGTCATATTGGATGTTCAACTGATACAGCAGCAAGTAATAAAGCAAGTTTAATTAAAGCAGATGTTATTATTAAACTTACTAATGTTGAAGGTGTTTATAATAAAGATCCTAATAAATATGCTGATGCTGTTATGTATGATTTCTTAACTCATCAAGAAGTATTAGATAATCCAGAAATTAAAGTTATGGATATTCCTGCTATTGAAGAGTGTCAAAGAAATAATATTGATATTGCAGTTATTAATTTCAATGATCAAAAGAATTTAATTAAGGTGTTAAATGGCGAAAAAATCGGAACAAGAATATCTTCAAATAGATAAAAAAATAAGAGAATATCGACTTAAGAATATTTTAACAACAGTATGGATAATTTTATATGTAATTATTGTTATTTTGGAAGTGTTAGCACTATTCCAAGTAATCCACTTTGTATGGGGTTTAATAGTGTTTATGATAGCTACAGTTATAAAATACTATTTAACAAAAAATAATAATAAAAAATAAACATTAAACTAATTGATTTTATATTATTTTTTTGATATCATTATATTGAATTATAAAATAAAGGATAAAAGGTGATTAGAATGTTATATTTTTTGAGTATTGATTTGTTTGCAATGCCAGGGTTATTTTTAACCATTGGTGTAGTATTAATTGTTGCTGCAATCGTAGTATTCTTGGTTGGTATGAGTAAAGCTAAAAAAATGGCTGCAGATGCACCAGCTGAAGAAGCTAAGGATGCGGCTAGTTTAGTTGGTGATAAAGTAATTGCTAAGCCAGTAGCAGTTGTTAAAAAAGAAGAAGAGGCTCCAGCTGTTGAAACAAAAGAGGCAGTTCCTGCTGAACCACTAGTTTTACCAGCAACTCCTGTTGTTGAAGCTAAGAAAGTAGAAGCACCTGCTGCCCCAGAAACTCCAGTAGTTCCTATTGTTCCTGCTGCTCCAGTAGTAGAAGCACCTGCTGTACCTGCAGCACCTGAAGTTCCAGCAACACCAGTTGTTGAAGTAGCAGCTCCAGCACCTGAAGCTCCTACTCCTGTAGTAGAAGTAGCTGTTCCAGAAGCTCCAGCGGCTCCTGTTGTTCCTACTGTACCTACAGTAGAAGCTCCAGAAGTAGTTACACCTGCTGCTCCAGTAGTTGAAGCACCAGCTGTACCTGCTGTACCAGAAGTTGCTGTTCCAGCAACACCAGTTGTTGAAGTAGCGGCTCCAGCACCTGAAGTTCCTGCTCCGGTTGTAGAATTGGCAGCTCCTGCTCCAGTTGTAGAAGCACCTACTGCACCTGCAGTTGAAACACCAGCTGTACCTGAGGTAGCTGCACCAGCTCCTGTTATTCCAGTAGCACCAGTTGCGCCTGTTGCGCCAACTCCAGTGCCTGCTGCACCAGAGGTAGCTGTTCCAGCAACACCACTTCCAGCAGCTCCTGAAGCACCAGCTCCAGCTGTGCCAGTTGCTCAAGAAGAAAAAGAGGAAGAATTAATTTAAAAATAAGATATGGAAACATATCTTTTTCTTTAAAGGAGATTTTATGGGAATATTAGATATTTTAGTTATTATCGTTATTCTAGCATTTGGAGTAATGGGTTTTAAAAGAGGAATAACTAAACAAATAGTAATGTTTTTAGGTACAATATTAGTACTATTTATATCATATAAATTTAAAAATATAATTGGTGACTTTATGGTTTTACATGCACCATTTATTAAATTTTCATGGGGTATTCAATCATTAAATATTATCTTTTATCAAGCAATTGCTTTCTTTGTTTTAGCCTTTATATTAGGTATTGTTCTTAATATCTTAATTGCTGTTACAAACTTTATTGAGAAAGTATTAAAATATACGATTATATTAGGTATACCATCAAAGATATTAGGAATGATCTTAGGCTTTGTTGAAGGATATATTATTGCCTTCGTACTAGTCTTTGCTGTAAGTCAACCATTCTTTGATAATGTAGCAGGCTTAAAAAGAACAAAGATGTCTGATACTATTCTAAATAGTAGTCCAGTATTATCTTCAATTACTGAAGACGCTGTAAGTTTAATTGATGATATATATCACCTAAAAGACAAAGAAGATAAGAATGAAGTTGAACTAAAAGTAGTTGATTTATGTTTAGAGAAAGAAGTTACTTCTGTCTCTGTTGTTGACTCTTTAGTTGAGGATAAAAAACTAGAGATTGAAAACATTGAATCAGTCCTTTCAAAATATCGAAAATAACCGTAAGGTTGTTTTTTCTTATATGTAAATATTGTTGTATTTTAAGGATGTTTTTGTTAGAATTATTAATGTATGAAAGAAAGGGACTACTATGAAATACACTAAATTATTAAAAGGAATTTGTTGTTTATTTATCGTTTTTATACTAGTAGGATGCGGTAAAAATAAAGTTGAATTAAAAGATGGAAGTGGAGTAGTTGTATCATTTAAAGATGCAAAATATAATATCTCTGCTGATGAATTATACAAGAAACTTAAAGATGAATATGGAACTAGTTTCTTAGTTGAAATGGTTGATACAGAAATCTTAAATGATTTATATCCAACAGATGAAGCTGCTAATGCTTATGCTGATGCGCAACTTGAATTATATAAATCAGTTTATGGTGGTGAAACAGAATTGTTAAATCAATTAAAGAATTATGGTTACACATCACTAGAAGATTTTAAAGAAAAATCAATTTTATTAAATTATAAAAGAGATTTAGCGACTGATGATTATCTTCGTGAAAATTTAACAGAAGAAGAGATTAAAAAATATTATGATGAAAATGTAATCGGTGATATTACTGCTAGTCATATTTTAGTTCAAGTTAATAATGATTCTTCAGCTAGTGAAGATGAGAAGAAAGAATCTGATAAACAAGCTAAAGAAAAGATTAAAGAAATTTATGAGAAACTTGAAAAAGGTGAAGATTTCCATGATCTTGCTAAAGAGTATTCAGATGATGACGCTAATGCAGGAAATGGTGGTCGTTTAGGAACATTCTCTTACGGAGAAATGGAAGCATCTTTTGAAAAAGCAGCTAAGGAACTTAAAGTTGGTGAATATAACAAAGAAGCTGTAAAAACAAGTTATGGATATCACATTATCTTAGTTGAAGATAAAAAAGATAAACCAGAATTAAAAACAGTTCGTGAATATGTTATTGGTAAATTAGTAGATGCTAAGAAATCAAGTGATTCTAAATCACAAAATAAAGCACTAGTTGCTCTACGTGAAAAATATGGCATTGATGTTAAAGATGAAGATTTAAAAGCTAACTATGAAAATGCTGTTAACAACTGGTTATATGGTGATAATTAAGATGTAAGTAATTACATCTTTTTTTATACAAAAAAAGAGTTATAAAACTCTTCTTCTTTGTAAGCCAATTACTTTACCAATAATCTTGACTCTATAGAGATATTCTTTATTTATGCCGTCATCTAGAATATAAAAGCCATCAATATAATTATAATTCATAATATGATAAGAATTATTATAGATAAATAATCCTAAAGTGTTATTTTCTAATTTGTTTGTTTTCTCGACAATTAAATAATCACCACAAATAATATTCTTATTTATAAAACGATTATTTTTTATCTTGTATACAAGATAATTTTTTTTATTTTCTCTAATAATTAAATAATCATCATCGTTTAGTGCTTTTACTTTAATATAGTTATTGTCTATATCGGTAAGACTCCATTTTTTACTTTCTTTATTGTGTACTAGATAACCTTCTTGTTCTAATTCTTTCATTATCTTATAAATAGAATTATGAGACTTATAATCTAGTTTAATAGCTAGATATCTAATTGATGGCATACATTGATTATTACGATAAAACTTTCGTATTTCGTTCAATAAACTTTCTTTCATTATTTCCTCCTTTGAACATATGTACACCGTTAATATATAGAGCAATATTAAATATAGCGTTATTTTTTTGAAAATTACATTTTGGAGTATTAAATAAAGTAAATCTATAAATTTATAGTGGAGGAGATATGAAAGACAAATATTTAGTACGACAAGATGATATGACAGATTGTGGTATAAGTTGCTTACTTTCAATTATTAGATACTACAATGGAAATGTTTCTAAAGAATATTTAAGAGATCTTTCTAACACAACTAAAGATGGTGTATCTGCTTACAATTTAATAGTGGCTGCAAAGGAGATAGGATTTCAATCATATGGGTTAAATGGAGGAGTGGCCGATATTGAGAATAATTCTCTACCGATGATAGCGCATGTATTAATTGAAGAAAAATATAACCATTTTGTAGTTATATATAGTATCAACCGCCGAAATAGAGTAATCACACTAATGGATCCGAGTGTAGGTTACAAGAAAATTAGTTTCGATGAATGGCAAAAAATATCAACAAACAATTATATTTATTTCAAACCAAATAAAGTAATTCCAAAATATAGTGAAGATAATAAAGTTAGTTTGTTGATTAAAGATTTTATCTATCAATATAAAACCCCTTTAGTATTTATCTTTGCTTATTCACTGATTTATATATTTTTAAATGTTATAACTTCTTATGAATTTAAAGTTTTATTAAACGATAAAACATATGATATTACAAGTAAATCACTCACAATTTTGTTTATCCTAATAATCTTTATTTTTATAAAAAAGTTATTGAATCTATTTCGTAATAATTTAGTTAGCTACTTAAATTGCTTTCTCGATAGAATGCTTGTTGGCGAAAGTTTTAGTCATATCATAAATCTTCCATATTTATATTATAAGAATCGAACTACAGGTGATGTATTAACAAGAATAAATGATTTAACTAATGTTAAAGAATTTATCTCGCAAGTTTTTATATCTTTATTCGTTGATTTAATACTTGTTATTTTTGTTTTATTTTTTCTTTTTAAAATTAATGTTTTATTAACAATATTATCAATTGTTATGATAGGTATTTATAGTTTAATAAGTATCATTAATAGTAAGAATTTAACTTATAAAATTAAAAACTATTATCACGAATCTTCAAAGACTAATTCATATATGAATGAAGTTATTAGTAATATTGATACGATTAAAGGAATGAATATTGAAAAATATGTTATTGGTAATTTAAAGATAAAGAATCAAAAACAAAATATTTATAATCACATTCTTATTAGTTGTTTTAATAAAGAGTTCTTTGTTAAAGATTTTATATATGATTTATTCATGATCATAATTCTATATATTGGTATTAAAAATGTTATTAACAATAATATGGACATTGCAACCTTAATTACCTTTACAAGTTTACTAAATTATTTTACAGAACCAATAAAGAATATTGTTAACTTGAATTTGCTATATCAAAATGCTAAAGAATCATTAAGAAGAATTGAAGAATTATTCTTAATACCAAAAGAAGAGAAGAAGATGAATACCAAGTTTATGATAGATAGTTTTAAAGGAGATATCCTTTTTAAAAATGTATCTTATTCATATAACGACTTAGATAAAGTTATTGATAAAGTGAATTTAGAAATTAAAGGTCATGAAAAGATTTTTATCTACGGAGATAGTGGTAATGGAAAAAGTACATTAGTGAAATTATTAACAAAATATTTGAATGGTTATAAAGGGAAAATCTATATTGATAATATCGAATTATCGAATATATCACTTTATGATATTCGTAATAAGATATGTTATGTATCGCAAAAAGAAGGATTGTTTAGTGATACTATTTATAACAATATTACCCTTGATAAAGAGATAAGTTATAAAGAATTTATTAAAGTATGTGAAGCAACTCTTGTTAATGAAATAGTTGATGATAATAAAGATGGGTATAACTATCTATTAGAAGAAAATGGTTTTAATCTATCAGGAGGAGAAAGACAAAGAATCATTTTAGCTAGATCACTACTTAAACAAGCTGATATTTATATCTTTGATGAATCACTAAACGCTATTGATGTTGATAGGGAAAGAAAAATATTAAAAAATATCTTCAAGTATTTGAAAAATAAAACAATTATTGTTATTAGTCATCACTTTGATAATAGTGATTTATTTGATAAGAAAATAAAAGTAGAGAAAGGAATATATAAGGCTAATGACAATTGATATTTTTGAACATAATGAATTAAATGAAGGAAAACTATATCAAAAGATTTTTACATATACATCTATTGTAGTTCTAATTATAATTTTGAATATTATTATTTTATTTGGTATAAGAAAGAAAATATATTATCAAAATAATCTTTATATAGTTAATAAAAAAATAGTTACTAATATTTCGGTTAATGATTTGGAAACAATTACTAGCAATAAGATAATTTATCTTAATAAGAAACCGTATAATTATAAAGTATCAGAAATAGAATTAGTTAATGATGTTATGCCTTTTTATAAAGTATATCTTAGTATAGATGGCGACTATGAAAAGAATAATATTATGAATTATAAAATATTTCTAAGGGATGATAATTTATTTAACTATCTTATATATTTGATAGGAGGTAAGAATGAAGAAAATAAATAATAATGAATTAAAAAAGATAAATGGAGGAGGTATAACTTTTGGTACAGTTATTATAGTATCAGCGTTAATAAGCTTCATATCAGGAATAATTTCAGGCATAGCTTCTCCTGATGCATGTAATAAATAGGTGTATCATGAAAAGAATATATAATACCAAGAACATTATAGGTGGTACAACAATTACAGGATCTATTATTAATGGTGTTGTTAACTTATTCATGACAATCTATAAAATAGGAAGAGGTTTAGGTGGCGGAATAAGAAGAATAGGAAGCGGAAAAGTATGTCCGTTATAAGATATTTTCAAGGTAATGAAAAATTAAAAGAGATTTTAATAATTATCTTATTTGTGGTATTATCGCCATTCATATTTAACCTAACAACATATATTTTAAAGTTCTTGTATCAATTTGGTATTTATATAGGAACATTCTTAAGATTTATATACCAAATTGTATGTTAAATTGGTGATAAAACAAAGACTTAAATCAGATAAAGATTTAAGTCTTTTAATTATTATAATTTTTCCTTAAAAAATAGGGTATAAATAGGTAAAATAACTTCACATTATTACTTTTATATGTTATATTTAATAATAGGAGAGTATGATATGAAAAAGAAATTATTTATAGGATTATTGATTGTATATATAATAATTGTTTTAATCGCAACAAAAGCTCTTTTAGATAAGAATGAAAACAACGTTTTTGTTACAAAAAATTACTATTATTTATGCAGTGAAAAAATTAAGGAGTATGACAAATCATCATTAGTACGTTTTGATCGTAAAGTTGATTATGAAAAAATGGTAGAAGAAGAAGTTTACTATTTTGATGATAGCAAAGAATTACGTACAGGTAAGTTACAAAGTTACGATAAAGAAAATGCTACATTTAATGTTGATGATGTAAGTTACAAACTAGAAAGATTGTTAGGAAAACCAAGTAAGGCTTATCAATTTATTGGTTCTGTAATTAATGTTATGACATCAAGAGTGTTCTATTTGATTTTCTTTATTGTTCCAATTATAGCTTTATTTGTTTATGAGATAAATCTATTCGTTAAGTATTTATATCGTAACGAAAGTAAAAAGGATAATGATGAAAAAAGAAAAGACAGAAAAGACAAAGAAAAGAAGGATAAATAGATTCCTTGTTATATTAATTATAGTAGTTTTGTCTATCGGTGTACTATTTCTGTTTAAACCATCTTATGCACGTTATATTTATAACGGAATTAAAAACTATTACTATGAATCACAGAGATTTTATTTCAACTGTGATAAACTTTCAGACGATAATGCCATCTTTCAATTGGACAATTGGGATGGTGTTAATAGTTTTACAGTAACATATAATCTTAATAGTTTTAAGAATAATTCAGTTGCAGCAGATAGTGATATCGCATATAACATTGTATATAATTGTTCTAGCAATGTTACATGTACAATAAGTAAACAGCAAGGTGTCATTTATAAGACAACTCATCAGGATTATTTTACTATTAATATAACACCCAATACGGCTTTAAGTGCTGGGGATAGTGTAACTCTTAATGTTAGTGCATCATCAACATCACCGTATACAAAGACGTTAACTGGAATGGTTAAATTAAATGTAGGTGTTCCTGGTATAACATATGAAATCGTTGATAAAGCTAATCAACCTTACTTAGATTTTAAAATTACTAACACCCTAAATTACTATCGTGTAGTAACACCTTTTGGTAATTATAGTGCAGGTGATACTTTAGAAGAAGAAGCATATAATAATCTATCAGCAAATGATAAAAGTAAGTGTACATCAGCTTTAATTAAACTAACATTTAATCCAAATGTTATTCTAATTGATATTACAAGTGATTTCTATGACAATGCATATAGTTATGATACTCAATTGATTGATAACAAAGAATATGTTAATGAGATTATTTTTGGGGTTGATCCGGTAACGAGTATTAGCGTTCGTTTCTACAAGGTAGAGGCTTCAAACAATTATACATATCCTTTTGTAAATCAAAGTTCAATAATTAATTTTGAAGTTTTATAGGAGGTACTATGGCTCGTAATGTTTTCAAAGATTATATCGAAGCAGATAAGAGATATTTAAGAGAATATATAAACCTAGTTACGGAAAAGAAAATTAATAGTAAAATCCGTAATATGATTCTTGATACATATACAAATATTCGTTATTATGATGCATGCGAGCATGTTAAAAAAACACTAATAGATAACATCGAATATCATGTAATTGAAAATTATATAAAGTTATTTAAAGAAAAAGATAATCGTGCTAATATTCCTTATATCGTTGATTCTTTAATAATCATAAGATACGTTATCTTATTAGAAATGAGTGTTATTGGTAACAATAAAAATCTTCAAAACCAAGTTGTTAGTTATGAAGAAAATATAAAAGGCAAATATCGTGATACACAAGTATTAATTAATGATTTAATCAAAAAGATTAAAGATGAAAATCGTAAAAAAGAAAAATATATTAATGGTCTATTATCAAATGATTTTAGTGTTACAAAGAGAAATACTAATATCAATGATGTATTTGAGATTTTCCTAAATACATCAATTAAAGTGCCAGACTTATATAGTGAAGTAGCAGTAAGTCGTGTATATAATAGTGATGCTATTTATGAAGATCGTACATTGGTATTTTATTTTCTTATATCAAGAGAAATATTAATAGATATGATTAATGGTAAACATAGTCATAAGTATATAGCTGCTTTTCCAGCTAGTATAGTGACAAAACATAATAAGTTATTGAATCTATTAAAAGTAATTGATGGTGATTATCTAAGAGATCGTGTAATTTTAAAAGTTAATTACAAGGATTACTTAGAACAAAAAGAAGAGTTTGATAAATTGATTCATGAAGGATATTCATTAGCGGTTATCATTGATGATGAATTTGATGATAATGTAGTGTTATTGAATGTCTTCACGTATATATTACTAGATGAAAAGGCAGATCAAAAGAAGTTTAAGAAGTTAGACAATGTTATTTATATATAAAAAGAAGTGGGTGAAAGAGTGAGTACGTTTTTTAGGTTTTTTTATGAATTCCTTGGTCAATTCTTCCTAGGATTATGGAAAATCGTACAAGGATTCTACTTAGGTATTATTCAAATGTTTAATGTTAAAGAATATGCTAAAGTAGTAGAATTCTATAAGGAAGATTTTAATGGTGCAGAATGGATCTTTGTTGTTATTGCTGTACTATTATTACTAGGATTAATTGCTCTTATTGGATGGCTTATATTCTTACTAGTTCGTAAGTATATTCGTTTCCGTAAGACTTTAGTTGAACAGGAATCAATGCTTGAAGAAATTGCAACATTAAATAATGAAGTTAGAAATCTTGTAAAAGAAAAACAAGATATTTTAGCTATGAAAGTTTCACAATTAGGTCTTAAACCTGATGAGAGTGATGTTGAAGAAGGCGGAGAGCAAAAAGAAGATGTTGGAATCGAAGGTGTTCGTTTCTCAAAGCTTACTTTAATTGATGAAAAATTTATTAATTATAAAGTACAAAATTATAGCAATACCTTTACTTTACCAGAGTTGGTAGAATTATTTAGAAACTTTGCCGCTTCACAATTGCATTTGTACTATAAAACAGAAATGATTCGTTTATTTATATCAGCCCTTGCATCTACTAAGTTAGTTATCTTACAAGGTATTTCTGGTACAGGTAAAACTTCCCTTGCTTATGCTTGGGGAAAATTTTTAAAGCATGACTCATGTGTTGCTTCAGTACAACCATCATGGCGTGACCGTACCGAATTGTTTGGTTACTTCAACGAATTTACTAAAAAGTTTAATGAAACTGAAGTTTTAAAAGAGATTTATATGGCTGGTTATACAGATGATGTATATACGGTAATTCTGGATGAAATGAATATCTCCCGTGTAGAATACTACTTCGCGGAGATGTTATCTATCCTAGAAATGCCTAACCGTGATGAATGGATTGTTGAACTTGTATCTAGTCCATGGCCAAACGATCCCAAAATGCTAGATGAAGGTAAACTTCATATTCCGGCTAATGTTTGGTACATTGGTACAATCAATAACGATGATTCGACATTCATGGTAACAGATAAAGTATACGACCGTGCTATGCCGCTTGATATTAATGAAAAATTCCCTGCGTTTACACCAGTTGAAACAGAGGCTCAAGATATTAATTACTCTTACTTGGAGAAATTATTTAAGGAAGCTATTGAAGCACATCCATTATCTAAAGAGACAAGAGAAAAAGTTGAAAAGATGGATGACTATGTTATTCAACACTTCCGTATTGCGTTTGGTAACCGTATCGTTATGCATATGCAAAAATTTGTACCAGTTTATGTAGCTTGTGGTGGGGATGAAGTTGATGGAGTAGATTACTTCATCGCTAAGAAAATCCTTCGTAAATTTGAACAGTTAAATATATCTTATATTCGTGATGAAATAGATGGCTTCGTTGAATTCCTTGATAAGACCTTTGGTAAAGGTAAGATGAAGGAATCTACTCCATGAACTTCATCCCCACCACAAGCTACATAAACTGGTACAAAT
>JAEEGL013784971.1_pt1 | contig 58523 bp, 55 predicted proteins | sample 9134231 | NCBI WGS metagenome assembly JAEEGL01 (sample SAMN16246548, study PRJNA631951) | gut metagenome | biome: gut microbiome; feature: rumen; material: fiber-attached | host: Bos | place: Iran: Karaj | collected 2018-10
CTGTTCAGACAGAAATGCGCACTCTGCTGCGCATTTCGTGAGAAAGTGATTCAGGAGTGAGCGCATTCCTTCGACGAAGTCGTATTGGAATGAATGCGCGAATTCGTTACTGGAGCGAGCTGCAAGCGAGTGAACAGTAACAACGATGATAAAGCTGGTAAGGAAAGCATCTGAGAGATTAGACGCTTTCCTTCTTTTTGTGGTACTATGAGTGAGGGTCAAAAGTTCTCAGTGCAGAACTTTTGACCCGGATTAAGCCCTATATGGAGGATGCATATGAAATGGATGCGTTTCAGGATAAGGACCAATGAGGAGTCCGAAGATATAATTGTGAGCTCGATGCAGGACATAGGTCTTGAGGGGGCTCAGATAGAGGACAACGCCCCTCTGTCGGCAGCCGACAAGGAGCAGATGTTCATCGATGCTCCGGAGCTTGAGCCGGATGAGAAGGAGAGCGGAGTGGAGGAAGGTGCTGCCTACCTCAGCTTCTTTGTGGAGATAAATGACGATGATATGCTGACGGTACAGATCCCTGATGATGAGGGCGAGTATGAAAGCAGGAGCATGTCCCCCGAGGAGATGCGGGAAGCCATAAAGAACAGGCTGGAGGAGCTTAAGGAGTTCTCCGATATCGGCGAATGCACCATATCCGTGGATGTTACCGAGGACATCGACTGGATCAATAACTGGAAACAGTACTTCCATAAATTCTTCATTGATGATATACTTGTGATTCCTACCTGGGAGAAGGAGAGCGGAGAGGACGAAGAGAAAGCCTCCATGGTTCTCCACATCGACCCGGGAACTGCCTTTGGTACGGGAATGCATGAGACAACCCAGCTCTGTATCAGGATGCTGAGGAAATATATAACACCCGGGGCTGAGATACTGGATGTGGGCACGGGGAGCGGTGTTCTCTCAATACTTTCCCTGATGTTCGGGGCAGGCCACTGCGTTGGCACTGACCTTGACAAGTGTGCTGTTCCCGCAGTTGCAGAGAATATGCAAAAGAACGGCATTGAAGCCGATAAGTTTGACATGATGATAGGAAATATCATCGACGATAAACAGGTACAGGACAAGGTGGGATTTGGCAGATATGATATTGTTGTTGCCAACATCCTGGCAAATGTACTGGTGCCCCTTACTCCTGTGGCAGCAGACTGCCTGAAAGAAGGCGGGATCTACATCACTTCAGGTATCATTGATACCAAGGAGGAAGAGGTCAAGAAGGCCCATATTGATGCCGGTCTTGAGGTCCTTGAGATCCATCATCAGGGAGACTGGGTTTCCATTACTTCGAGGAAAAACTAATGTATCACTTTTTTGTTGAGAGCTCCCAGGTGACCCCTGACCTCAAGAAGGTGGAGATAACCGGAAGCGACTACAACCATATAGCTAATGTCCTCAGGATGAAGACGGGGGAGCAGTTCTCCGTCAGTATAAGGGGAGAGGACGACGGCCGGGAGATATTCTATGAAATAGAGGAGATCACCTCTGACCACGTCCTTGGTAATCTGTGCTTTGTTGAGGAAGCGGGATGCGAACTGCCCTCCAGGATATATCTTTTCCAGGGTCTGCCCAAGGTTGACAAGATGGAACTGATAATCCAGAAGGCGGTGGAGCTTGGGGCCTACAGGATAGTTCCGATGCAGACAAAGCGCTGCGTTGTGAAGATAGATGAGAAGAAGGCGCTCTCCAAGCAGAAGAGGTGGCAGGCTATTTCAGAGGCTGCAGCCAAGCAGAGCAAGCGCTCCCTTATACCGGAGGTGACCATGCCCATGACAATGAAGCAGGCCATTTCCTACTGCACCGAAGAGAACATCGATGTGAAGCTCATCCCCTATGAGATGGCAAAAGACATATCGGTAACAAGAGAAATTATAGAAAATATAAGACCGGGACAGAGCGTCGCAGTATTTATCGGGCCTGAGGGAGGCTTCTCTGAGGAGGAGATCGCCCTGGCCATGGAGAGCGGTATCAGACCGGTTACACTTGGAAAGAGGATACTGAGGACGGAGACAGCCGGATTTACGGCGATTTCCTGGCTGATGTATCATCTTGAAGGATAAAAAATGAATGCATATTTAGATAATTCGGCTACCACAAGGCCCTTTGATAAGGTCATTGCAGAGATGACCGTGATAATGGCAAATGAATATGGAAATTCATCAAGCGTCCACCACATGGGCACTGTGGCAGCTAACAAGGTTGCTAAGGCACGGCAGGACATTGCCGCTACACTCAAGGTAGACCCATCTGAGATAGTCTTTACCTCCGGGGGTACCGAGTCAGACAACATGTCAATCCTGGGAACTGCCAGGGCCAATGCCCGCAGGGGAAAACATATAATAACCACATCGATTGAGCACGCTGCCGTGTCAGAGTGCTGCGGCGAGCTTGCAAAAGAGGGATTTGAGATCACGTACCTTCCTGTAAATGAGCTTGGACTGGTAAGCCCCGCTGACCTTAAGGCTGCCCTTCGTGATGATACCATACTGGTGTCTGTCATGCTGGTCAACAATGAGATCGGCTCAGTCCAGCCCGTCGCGGAGATCGGGAGGATCATCAAGGATTACGACAACAGGATAGTGTTCCACGTGGATGCGGTCCAGGGCTACGGCAAGGTGCTGATAAGGCCCAGGAGCATGAATGTGGACCTTTTGTCTGTCAGCGGACACAAGATCCATGGGCCCAAGGGCGTGGGATTTTTATACGTAAGAAAGGGCACGAAGATAGTTCCCATCTGCTACGGTGGAGGCCAGCAGAAGGGGATGCGGTCAGGAACAGAGAACGTGCCCGGGATTGCGGGGATGGCTCTGGCAGCAAAGATGTGCCACGAGGACTTTGAGGAAAAGATAAGCCGTCTTTATGAGCTAAAGAACTATTTGGCGAAGGCTCTTTCTGAGAAGATAACGGATATACAGATAAACGGACCCCGGGATGAGAAGGGGGCACCCCATATACTGAGCTTGTCCATCAGGGGACTGAGATCTGAGACAATACTGAATATGCTAAGCGGCAAGGAGATATATGTGTCTGCCGGAAGCGCCTGTACCTCCAACAATCCCCATGTTTCCGGGACCCTGAAGGCAATAGGGCTTGATGCGGACCTTCTGGAGTCCACCATACGTATCAGCATGTCTCTTTTCACGACAAAGGAAGAGCTTGACTATCTGGTTGATACCCTGGCGGAACAGGTGGAAACCATGAGAAAATTTTACAGGCATTAAGGAGAGAAAAATGCAGTACCATGCTTTTGTGATAAAATATGCGGAAATAGGAGTAAAGGGCAAGAACAGATATATCTTTGAGGACGCCCTTGTGAGTCAGATAAAGAGAGTGCTCTCCGGCTGTGACGGAAAGTTCTCGATTTCAAAGGTTGCCGGAAGGATATATGTGGCAGCGGAAGGGTTTGACTTTGATGAGACAGTATCTGCCCTTCAGACAGTCTTTGGCATTACGGGTATCTGCCCGGCGGTGTCCATAGGAAGAGACGGGGAGAACAATCTTCCCGGTGTGGATGACCTATGCAGAGAGGTTGTCTCTTTTGTAGACGGAGTGTACCCCGACAAGAAAAAGACCTTCAAGGTCAGGGTGAGACGTGTAGACAAGAGCTATCCCATGGACTCCATGGAGCTGGCTGCTGAGATAGGCGGCCGCATCCTTGACGCCTTTGAGGACATGAAGGTTGATGTCCACGAGCCCCAGATCCTGATAAATGTTGAGGTCAGGGAGCAGATCAATATCTTTTCAGAGATAATCCCCGGACCGGGAGGAATGCCCATAGGAACAGCCGGCAAGGCCATGCTCCTTTTGTCGGGCGGCATTGATTCTCCTGTGGCGGGTTATATGATAGCCAAGAGGGGTGTGGAGCTGGAGGCAGTCTACTTCAATGCACCGCCCTACACCAGTGAGAAGGCCAAGCAGAAGGTTGTGGACCTGGCGGGCATTATTGCAAGGTACACCGGCAAGCTCCGCCTTCACGTCATCAATTTTACGGATATACAGATGTACATCTATGAGAAGTGCCCCCACGATGAGCTGACCATCATCATGAGGCGCTATATGATGAAGATTGCCGATACTCTGGCAGGGCAGTCGGGATGCATGGGCCTTGTGACAGGAGAGAGCATCGGACAGGTGGCCTCCCAGACCATGCAGAGCCTTATGTGTACCGGGGAGGTTGTCAGGGACATGCCCGTATACAGGCCCCTTATTGCTTTTGACAAGCAGGATATAGTGGACATCTCCGTCAAGATAGATGCCTATGAGACTTCAATCCTTCCCTACGAGGACTGCTGTACCATATTTGTGGCCAAACACCCGGTCACAAAGCCAAGGCTTGATATTATAGAGAAGCATGAGGAAGATCTGTCGGAAAAGATAGATGAGCTGGTAAGGGTTGCTCTTGAGACGGATGAAGTAATAGAGATAAAGAAGTAAGAGGGAACTTTGGCTACACTAAGCTCGAAAGGACCTCGCTTAGTGCTCTGCACAAAAAAAGACCATCTCAATTGACATTGGGATGGTCTGCATAAAACGCTTCTAAAATCTGATCAGGATTGATCAGACTGTGTAAGGCTTGAGAACCTCAAGAACCTCATCTGCGCCGTCCTCGGCATGGATATTAAGATCGATTGGCTTGGAAAGGTCAAGTGAGAAAATACCCATGATAGACTTGGCATCGATAACGTATCTCCCTGAAACGAGGTCGAAGTCATAATCAAACTTCGTAATATCGTTAACAAAAGATTTAACCTTATCGATTGAATTTAAAGAAATTTTAACGGTTTTCATTGCACTACACCTCCTTTTTTCTTCTTAATAGTATACGAGGGACTGACAAAAGTCAATGAGAGAATTTTTATGACAGAAAACGTTAAAGGAATCAGGGTTGCGCTGCACAACCTTGGATGCAAAGTAAATAGCTACGAGATGGACGTCATGTCACAGAAACTGTCTGATGCGGGCTGCATAATAGTGCCCTTTGATGAGAGGGCTGACGTATATATAATCAACACCTGTACCGTCACCAATATCGCTGACAGGAAATCCAGACAGATGCTCCACCGGGCCAAAAAGGAGAATCCCGAGGCTGTCGTGGTGGCTGTGGGCTGCTACGTCGAGACGGGACTGCAGGGGGTAAAGAAGGACTCCGCCATAGACCTGGCCATCGGTAACAACAAAAAGTCGGAAATCGTGGAGATACTGGATGAGTTTATCGCCGCCAGAAGCTCTTTTGACATGGGAGGCGCAGACTCTTCCTATGACAAGACACTGAACGGGACAACCGTCATTGATATCAACCACACCGATGAGTTTGAGGACATGAGGCTTAAAGAGCTTCCGGAGCACACCAGGGCCTACATTAAGATCCAGGATGGATGTAACCAGTTCTGCACCTACTGCGTTATACCCTATGCCAGGGGAAGGGTCAGGAGCCGGGACGAGGAGAGTATCCTGGGGGAGATCCGGGACCTGGCCGGGAAGGGCTGCCGGGAGATCGTGCTCACCGGCATACATGTGGGATCCTACGGAGTTGACCGGGGAGAACCCGGGCTGGTGGCTCTGGTTGAGAAGATAGACGTGATACCTGGAATTGAGAGGATAAGGCTGGGCTCAGTGGAGCCCCGGCTCATGGATGAAGGGAATGTAAAGAGGCTTGCTGCTGTTAAGAAGCTGTGTCCCCACTTCCACCTGTCCCTCCAGAGCGGCTGCAACTCTGTGCTAAAGAGGATGAACAGGCACTACACAGCAGAGGAGTTCAAAAAAAGCGTGGAGCTGATCCGCAACTCTTTTGACAGACCGGCCATAACAACGGATGTGATAGTGGGATTCCCGGGAGAGACAGCCAAGGAGTTTGAGGAGTGCAGGAAATTTGTGGAGGACATCGCCTTCTACGAGATGCACGTTTTTAAGTATTCACCCAGGAAGGGCACTGTGGCGGCGGGAATGCCGGACCAGCTCACAGACCGGGAGAAATCCGCAAGGAGCGACGTACTGCTTGAGCTCACCAGACGGGACTCCATGAGATACAGGGAGAGCTTTATTTCCCAGGAACTGTCGGTGCTCTGGGAGGACGAGGAGGTCCACGGAGGAAGGCGATATATGATAGGACACACTGACAGATACGTGAGAGTTGCGGTGCCTGAGGGAAGCCCGGAATTTGAAGAGGCGGTTTCCGGGAGCGTCACCAGGGTCACACCACGCAGTCTTCTAAATGAGGATACATTGCTTATTTAATTTTGCTGATGTACAATTATAAATAGCAAAAAATTTATTACACGAATGGAGAATATGGTTTATGGGAGAGCAGGATTTAGGAAACACCCAATACTTTAAGGTCGAAGTGGAACCTGAGACCGGTGTCAAGAAGGTACTTTCTGTAGTTTACGATGCTCTTTTGGAGAAGGGTTACAATCCGGTAAATCAGATCGTGGGCTACATCATGTCCGGAGACCCGACCTATATCACAAGCCACAAGGGCGCCAGGAGCCTCATCATGAAGGTTGAGCGCGATGAGCTTGTTGAAGAGATGCTGACTGAATATATCAGGAGCAACGACTGGAATAAGAGATAATGCGAATAATGGGCCTTGATTACGGCTCAAAGACCGTGGGAGTTGCCATCAGCGATGAGCTTTTGCTCACCTCCCAGGGCAAAGAGATTATCCGTAGGAACGAAGAGAATAAGCTTAGAAGAACTCTGGCGCGCATTGAGGAACTCATTCAGGAGTACGGGGTGGAGAAGATTGTACTGGGTCTCCCCCTGAACATGGATGGTTCCGTCTCTGAGCGCTCAAAGTTATGCCTTGAGTTTAAGGACAGGCTGGAGAGAAGAACGGGATTGCCTGTTGAGATGCAGGATGAGCGCCTGACCACAGTAGAGGCAGATGAGATAATGGACGAAGCTGGCTTTAAGGACAGGAAGAAGCGCAAGGATTATGTTGATATGATCGCTGCGCAGATAATTCTTCAGGATTACCTGAACAACATTGAGAGATAGGGTGAACTGATTTGGAAAAGATTATTTTCAGCCCGGACGGGGGCGAACCGGTGGAGTTTTATCCCCTTGAGCAGACAGTTATAGGGGCAAAGACCTATCTGCTGGTGACTGATGAGGAAGATGGTGACGGAGAGGCGCTGATTCTTCGCGACGACTCCGATATAAAAGATATAGAGGCAGTATATGTGATCGTGGATGATGACCGGGAGCTGGAAGCTGTTGCCGGTGTATTTCGCAAGCTGCTCTCTGAGGATGGGATAGATCTCGATATTTAACGGGCTACAGGTTAATGTCATTTCTGTGCCATCCGCCAATAAATACATGGAGGAAACAGATTGAGAAAAAAGAAAACTGAAAACGGATCCAAGCTGCAGATCATCCCTATGGGTGGTCTTGAGCAGATTGGAATGAACATCACTGCCTTCAGATATGAGGACAGTATTATTGTAGTGGACTGCGGTCTGTCATTCCCGGATGACGACATGCTGGGAATTGACCTGGTTATCCCTGATATCACATACCTTCAGGAGAACGCCGACAAGGTGAAGGGGTTTGTTATAACCCACGGACACGAGGACCACATCGGGGCTCTTCCCTATGTGCTGCATCAGCTCAACATACCCATCTACGCCACAAGGCTTACCATGGGCATCATAGAGCACAAGCTTGAGGAGCACGGTCTTTTGAAAAAGACAAGAAGGAAGGTCGTCAAGTTCGGGCAGTCCATAAATCTTGGACAGTTCAGGGTGGAGTTCATAAGGACCAACCACTCGATTGTTGATGCGGCAGCCCTTGCCATATATTCCCCGGCGGGCACAGTTGTCCACACGGGTGATTTCAAGGTGGACTACACACCTGTATTCGGAGATCCCATCGACCTTCAGCGCTTTGCTGAGATCGGCAGGAAGGGCGTGCTTGCCCTTATGTGTGACTCTACCAATGCCGAGCGTCCGGGATTTACGCCCTCCGAGAGGACGGTTGGAAGAGCGCTGGATTCCCTCTTTGAGGAGCACGAGAATTCCAGGATCATAGTTGCGACATTTGCATCCAACGTTGACCGTGTTCAGCAGATCATCAATACTGCCCACAAATGCGGAAGGAAGGTTGTGGTCGAGGGAAGGAGCATGGTCAGCATCATCGACATTGCCCAGAAGCTTGAGTGTATCAAGATTCCCGACAACACCCTTGTGGACATAGATCTCATCAAGAACTATCCTGAGAACAAGACCGTTATAATCACCACGGGCAGCCAGGGCGAGAGCATGGCAGCTCTTTCAAGAATGGCCAGCGGACAGCACAGGAAGATCTCGATAGGCCCCGGGGACACGGTAATCTTTTCATCACATCCCATTCCCGGCAATGAGAAGGCTGTCACCAATATTATCAATGAGCTGCAGATGAAGGGCGCGGACGTTATCTTCCAGGATGTCCATGTCTCGGGACACGCATGTCAGGAGGACATCAAGCTCATCTATACACTGGTAAAGCCAAGGTATTCAGTGCCTGTCCACGGTGAGTACAGGCATCTCATAGCCCAGAGCAATATAGCCAGGGATCTGGGGATAGAGAAGGAGAATATCTTTATCCTCCACTCAGGTGAGATACTGGAGGTCAGCGAGGAGAAGGCCAGGATCGCAGGCAAGATCCCTGTCGGAGCCATCCTTGTGGATGGTCTTGGAGTAGGAGATGTTGGAAATGTTGTGCTCAGAGATAGACAGAGACTGGCAGAAGATGGTATTGTAATTGTTGTCTTTGGCATAGACAGGGATAACGGCCAGCTGACATCGGGGCCCAGCATCGTTTCGAGAGGCTTCGTTTACGTGAGGGAGTCGGACAAGCTGATAGAGGATGCTACCGACCTTGTGTACGACGATGTCACCGAGGCTCTGGAGAGAGGCGTCACTGACTGGACCAAGCTCAAGAACATAGTCAAGGACACACTCAGTGACTATATATGGAAAAAGACCAAGAGAAGGCCCATGATAATGCCTATAATCATGGACAATCATTATTAAGACCTTTTCTGGGTTTGGGAGAAGTTTTATGAATGCTAGAAAGATTGCTTTGGGGCTTCTTGACGCCACAGTGAAGATTGCATTTGTCGTTGTGGTTGTCATGCTGATCTCCAAGTATTCCAAAATGGCCTATGATTACGGCTATCACATCTTTAACCAGGCCGCGGTATCAAGCGGCAGCGGAAGGAGCGTGACCTTTACGGTCCACAGCGGAGATTCGGTGGATGACATAGCTGACAACCTGGCCGGCGTTGGGCTCATAACCGACAAGAGGCTCTTTAAGATCCAGGAGCGGTTTTCCGAGTACCAGGGAATGGAGAAGGCAGGGACCTATGAACTCAGTACTGCCATGACTCCTGAGGAGATGCTGGCCATCATGGCCGGCGGCGATGTGGATTCTGCAGAGGATGCAGAGGATTCTGCTTCGGAGGATGAGGAGGAGCAGTCTGAGTTTGAAGGCATGGTACCCTTTGAGGAGGGTGAAGCTGCCGAAGAGGAAACAGACAGTGATTGAACAGGAGAGGATACGCTCTTTCATTAATTCTCTGGACAGGGGGAATGCCCCCTTTCTGGATGAACTTGAGAAAAAGGCAATAGAGGATGAGGTCCCGATAATCAGGAAGGATACCCAGGCACTGCTTAAGTTTCTTTTGAACCTGCAAAGGCCGGTCAATATTCTGGAGATAGGCTGTGCCGTGGGGTATTCAGCTCTTTTGATGGCTGAGTACAGCTCTGATGAGACCAGGATCACCACCATTGAGAAATATGAAAAGAGAATCCCTGTTGCAAAAGAAAACTTTCATAGATACGACACTAAGGATAAAATCACACTTCTGGAGGGAGATGCGACAGATATTTTGAAGACGCTGGATCCGGGGTATGATTTTATTTTTATGGATGCAGCTAAGGGCCAGTACATCAACTTCCTTCCGGAGTGCCTGAGGCTCCTTAAAAAAGGTGGACTTCTTGTGTCTGACAACGTGCTCCAGGACGGGGATGTATTTGAGTCCAGATTTGCTGTTACCAGGAGAAACAGGACCATCCATGCCAGAATGCGGGAGTATCTCTACGAGATCAAGCACTGCGACGGGCTGGATACGGTCATACTGACAGTGGGAGACGGAATGGCTCTGTCGGTCAGATTATGAGCTGATAAATGCCGGAACTGTTGACCCTGATGTCATGATATTGGAGATGATGATTATGAAAAAACCTGAACTTTTGATACCGGCCAGCAGCCTTGAGGTGCTTAAGACTGCGGTGATGTTTGGCGCGGATGCTGTATATATCGGAGGGGATGCTTTCGGGCTCAGGGCCAAGGCCAAGAACTTCAGCCCCGAGGAGATGAAGGAGGGCATAGAGTTTGCCCATGAGCACGGGGTGAGGGTCCATGTGACCGTCAATATCCTGGCCCACAACTACGACCTGGACGGCGTGGAGAAATATCTTCACGAGTTAAAAGAGCTGGGACCGGATGCTCTGATCATCGCAGACCCGGGCATATTCATGAAGGCGAGGCGCATCTGTCCTGAGATAGATATACACGTATCTACCCAGGCCAATAACACCAACTATGAGACCTACAATTTCTGGCACGATCTGGGGGCCAAGAGGGTTGTGGCGGCAAGGGAGCTTTCCATGGCCGAGATAAAGGAGATAACCTCAAAGATCCCTGATGACCTGGAGATGGAGTGCTTTATCCACGGTGCCATGTGCATTTCCTATTCGGGGAGATGCCTTTTGTCCAACTATTTCACGGGAAGGGACGCCAATCACGGCGCCTGTACCCATCCCTGCAGGTGGAAGTACTCAGTTGTGGAGGAGAAGAGGCCCGGCGAGTATCTCCCGGTCTACGAGAACGACAGGGGGACCTTCATATTTAATTCAAAGGACCTGTGCATGATCGAGCACATACCGGAGCTGGTGGATGCCGGCGTTGACAGCTGCAAGATCGAGGGAAGGATGAAGACCGCCCTGTATGTGGCAACCGTTGCCAGGACCTACAGGAAGGCTATAGATGATTTCTTTGAATCGGAGGACAAGTACAGGCAGAACATGCCCTGGTACCTGGATCAGATATCCCGCTGTACCTACAGGCAGTTTACCACCGGTTTTTACTTTGGGAAGCCCAGCGAGGAGGCCCAGATCTACGACAACAATACCTACATAAATGAGTATGTATATCTGGGTATCGTTTACGATGTCGACGAGAGGGGCTTTGCCAGGATCGAGCAGAGAAACAAGTTCTCGGTGGGAGATGAGATCGAGATCATGAAGCCAGACGGAACAGACGTCAAAGTTACTGTAAAGGGCATGTACAGGGAGGATGGAGAGGCAGTTGAATCCTGCCCGCACTCCAAGGAGATCATCTATCTTGACCTTTCACAGGTGCCCTCAAAGTATGATATCCTGAGGGTTGAGTCCGGTGCGGAGACAGAATAAATGCGCTTGAGTGTTGAAACAAATTGGTGTAGAATTTTTTGAAAAAGTGAGTCAAAGGGACTGTCCCCATGACTCCTTGAGTGTTGAAACAAATTAGTGTACAATCGTTTGAAAAAAGTTACGAATGTACTGTCTGGGGCGAAATGACCGGGGCGGTGCAACAGACAATATGATCAGGAAGGAATGGGAACTATGGTCAACGTGGAAGAAATATTCGGACAGAATGTCTTTACCATCGCCAAGATGAGGGAGCGCCTGCCCAAGAATGTCTACAAAGAGGTTGTGAGTGTGATCGAGCAGGGAGGAGTCCTGTCCAAGGAATCCGCTGATGTGGTGGCTAACGCCATGAAGAACTGGGCAGTTGAGAACGGCGCCACACACTTTACACACTGGTTCCAGCCGCTGACTGGCATAACTGCCGAGAAGCATGATGCCTTTGTCACCAGTGCGGAAGCCGATGGCCATATGATCACTTCTTTTTCAGGAAAAGAGCTGATAAAGGGTGAGCCGGATGCATCCTCCTTCCCTTCAGGCGGCCTTCGGGCAACCTTTGAGGCCAGGGGCTATACCACCTGGGACATCACATCCCCTGCATTCTTAAAGGAATCCGGGGCTGGAGTGACATTGTGCATTCCTACAGCTTTCTGCTCCTACACAGGAGAAGCTCTGGACAAGAAGACACCGCTTCTCAGATCCATGGAGGCAGTAAACAAGCAGGCCCTCAGGATCATAAGGCTCTTTGGCAACACCCAGTCAAAGAAGGTCAACGTATCCGTGGGACCCGAGCAGGAGTACTTCCTTGTGGACTGGGACAAGTCCATGAAGAGGGAGGATCTGATCTTTACCGGAAGGACCCTCTTTGGAGCAATGCCGCCAAAGGGCCAGGAGATGGAGGATCACTACTTCGGCGTAATCCGTGAGAGAGTCGGAGAGTTCATGAAGGATCTTAATGTGGAGCTCTGGAAGCTGGGGGTTCCTGACAAGACCCAGCACAATGAGGTTGCACCCGGACAGCATGAGCTTGCCCCTATATACGAGACCGCCAATATCGCGGTTGACCACAACCAGATCATAATGGAGACCATGAAGAGGGTGGCAGAGCATCACCACATGAGATGTCTTTTGCATGAGAAGCCCTTTGCCGGCGTTAACGGCTCCGGTAAGCACGACAACTGGTCCCTTTGCACAGATGACGGGATAAATCTTCTTGATCCCGGCGATACACCCAACAAGAACGTACAGTTCCTCTTCATACTTTCATGCATACTCAAGGCAGTTGACACCCATGCGGACCTGCTTCGCCAGAGTGCTGCCGACGTGGGCAATGACCACAGACTTGGTGCCAACGAGGCACCTCCTGCCATTATCTCCGTATTCCTTGGAGAGCAGCTGGAGGACGTTGTGAGGCAGCTCATAGAGACAGGTGTTGCCAAGCGCAGTAAGCGTGGCGGCAAGCTCAAGACCGGAGTGTCAACCCTTCCTCAGTTTGAGAAGGATGCCACCGACAGGAACAGGACTTCACCTTTTGCCTTTACAGGAAATAAATTCGAGTTCAGAATGGTTGGTTCTTCCGATTCAATGGCCAGCTCCAACACCACACTCAACACCATTGTGGCAGAGGCCTTCTGCGAGGCTGCAGACGTGCTGGAGAAGGCGGAGGACTTTGACATCGCTGTCCACGACCTGATGAAGGAGTACCTGACAAATCACCAGAGGATAATCTTCAACGGCGACGGATATTCGGAGGACTGGGTTGAAGAGGCAGGCAGGCGCGGACTTCCCAACATCAAATCCACAATTGAGGCCGCTGATACCCTGACGACCAAAAAGGCAATCAACCTCTTTGAGACCTTCGGCGTATATACCAAGGTTGAGCTTGAGTCAAGAAAAGAGATCATATTTGAGAACTACGCCAAGACCATAAATATTGAGGCCCTCACCATGATAGACATGGCCTCCAAGCAGATAATTCCTGCGGTAATGAAATATGCCGGCAAGCTGGCCGGATACGTCAACGATATCAAGGCAGCAGGCTCTGACGAATGGCCACTTCTGTCTGAACTCAACGAGATCACAGCTGAGCTCTCCAAGATGAAGAAGGCCTTGGATGAGCTCAAGGCGGTTGAGGGCAGTGCCCGGGATATTAAGGATGAGAGAGAGCTGGCATACTTCTACAAGGACAGCGTAAGGCCTGTCATGGATGCCCTCAGGGCTCCCGCTGACAAGCTGGAGATGCTGGTTGACAAGAACGACTGGCCGTTCCCGACCTACGCTGATCTGCTCTTTGAGGGATAATAAGGACTTGAAAAAGGCTCCAGGAAACGCAGACGTCGATCTGGCAGCATGTTCTATAATGTGACGGCGGGCTATATGAGCAATTTGTTATGTGGCCCGCCGGAAAAGACTGATAAAAATTTTGAAAAAATTTTAAAAAAGTACTTGCTTTTTATATATCACTCTAGTATAATCACTAATTGTCGATGGGCTATCGCCAAGCGGTAAGGCAACGGACTCTGACTCCGTCATTACGTAGGTTCGAATCCTACTAGCCCAGCTATCAACTCCTCAGAGCTAAGGCCCTGAGGAGTTTTTTTCATAGGAAATTGCGTTGCAACTTCCTGTGAAAAAACGCTCCGCTAGGGATGCACACTCGCGCGTAATGAAAATGTTGCATTAATGCAACCGCGCTCGGCGATAGAATGCCGCAGGCGGCATTCTATCTAATTAGGCGGTGGATTATTGGAGGGATTTGGAATATGTACACGTTTGATTCAAGGATAAGATACAGTGAAGTTGATAAGAATGCGCAGTTGACGCTGGAATCGCTGATTGATTACTTCCAGGACTGTTCCACCTTTCAGACCCAGGACGGACCGGCGGACATGGAGTTCCTAAGGGAACGGGGAATGGCATGGGTGCTGAACTCCTGGCAGATAGAGGTTATGAGGTATCCAAAGCTCTGCGAAGAGGTGACGATTGGAACAATCCCCCATGAACTGAAGGGCTACTTTGGAGTCAGGAACTTCTTTATGAAGACAAGGGACGGTGAGATGCTGGCGATGGCCAATTCCTTCTGGACACTTCTGGACATGAACAAAGGGATCCCTGCCAAGATAACTCCTGAGATTGTTGAGGCCTATCCCATAGAGGAGAAGCTTGACATGGAGTACAAGCCCCGCAAGATAAAGATCCCTGCGGATGCTGAGATAATTGCCGCAGAAGATATCCTGGTGCGTCGCCATCACCTGGACACCAACAATCATGTCAACAACGGGCAGTATATCAGGATGGCAATGGATTCCCTGCCCGACAAGGACAGGACCGTTACCTCCATGCGCGCAGAGTACAAAAAGCAGGCCCTGCTGGGGGATACACTTCATCCTGCCGTATATAAGGTCAAGGATGGGGACAGGCGCCAGTTTGTGGTGGACCTTTGCGACGCAGAGGGCAAATCGGTCTGTGTGGTTGAACTTCTAACCCAGTGATGATACTGTAGATATATGGGCGAGGGGCAGTATGAGCATAACTGCAAATGTTGTCCACGATGCCTATAGCCGGGACTTTTGCCCCGATTACAAAAATGAACGGAGAACACTATGATAAGATTAGGTGAGAAGCAGGTTTTGAAGGTTGTTAAGAAGGTGGACTTCGGTGTGTATCTCTCTGAAGAGAGTGGAGCCGAGGAGAGAGTTCTTTTGCCAAAGAAACAGGTTCCTGAGGGGGCTGAGACCGGATCAGAGATAGAGGTCTTTATCTACAGGGATTCGGATGACAGGCTCATAGCCACCACCAACGAGCCCAAGATCATGCTGGGTGACGTCAGACGCCTTACGGTCAAGGATGTGGGCAGGATCGGTGCCTTCATGGACTGGGGGCTTGAGAAGGATGTACTTCTTCCCTTCAAGGAGCAGACCAGGAAGGTCTCCAAGGGGGACGAGGTGCTGTGCGCCATGTATGTGGACAAGAGCAGCCGTCTGTGTGTCACCATGAATGTGTATAAATATCTTTTGAATGAGAGCCCCTACCACAAGGATGACAAGGTCATGGGCACTGTATATGAGCTCAGTGACAACTTTGGCGCATTTGTGGCTGTGGACGACATATATTCGGGACTCATAGCCAAAAAGGAGCTTTACGGGGACATTAAGATAGGCGACAGCGTCTCTGCCCGGGTCGTTTCCGTCAAGGACGACGGAAGGCTGAACCTGAGCCTTCGTGAAAAGGCCTACCTCCAGATGGATGCCGATGCACAGAGGCTCCTTCAGATGATCAGTGATAACGGTGGGAAGCTGCCATTTACTGACAAGGCATCGCCGGAGCTCCTTCGGGAAAAGACCGGGATGAGCAAGAACGAATTTAAAAGAGCTGTGGGAAGGCTTCTCAAGGAAGGCAAGATTGAGATAAAGCCTGATTCCATTGTGGAAAGATAGGAGCAACCATGGATTATAAAAAAGCTAACAGGGCTTTTCTCTACATGATCCTGGCTACCATCGCTTTTGTAATAGTCTATTCGGGCTGGATCATTGTGACTGGCAGCGATATTTCAGTCATCGCCAACAATGCCATCTGCGAGATGATGATCCTCGTGCCGGGACTGGCGGTGGTGATGTACTGGGGAGAGAGGCCCGGGGTTGTGATGCCCCTTAAAAAGATAAAGCTGCCCAGTGTACTGTTTACATTCCTGTACACGCTTCTGCTGTATCCCATGTCGATACTGGCAAATGCCATCTCAATGCTGTTTGTCAAAAACAGGGTCATGGAGCTGTCGGACCAGATATTGAAGCTGCCAATGTGGCAGATGCTGCTGTCCATAGGACTGTTCGGGCCCTTTGTGGAGGAGATAGTTTTCAGGGGCATAATGCTCCACAGCTACCAGAGGACGGGGAGGATCATCGGATCCATACTGCTGTCGTCATTCCTCTTCGGAATAACGCACCTGAACTTCAACCAGTTCTTTTACGGGTTCCTTCTGGGAATCATGCTGGCGCTGCTGGTGGAGGCCACGGGAAGTGTCCTCACATCCTTTATAGCCCATGCGACCTTTAACTCGCTGGAGGTGCTGCTCATGTACGGCAGCAAGGGGATTCTGGATGACGCGAAGAGCACCCTGGAGGCCACAGAGCTGCTCAAGGGTTCACTTGCGGCTTCCATCGGGATTTACTTCATCATTGCTGTCATTGCTTCCTCCATAGCATTGTGTGTCGCCTACAAGATTTCCGAGATAGAGGGCAGGAGCGAATTCTTTGTCAGCATCCCCCGGTGCAGGAAGCAGGGCTGGAAGCTCATCACTGTGCCGCTTATACTGGCCTTGCTCATCTCTCTGGGATATATGCTGTACGTTGAATATTTATCAAGGCTTGGCTACTGATATGATAAAAAGGGTGCCTGACCCCGTGAACAAACTGCGAACAACAGTTGTGTTAACAATTTGTTCAGAGGGTCAGGCACCCCGTTTGTTTTGATGGCCGTCAGATACTGATGTCGATGTTTGAACCAATGTCAGGATTAACAGAAGTCTCTGAAATCGAATCAAGTGAAGCCACCATGGCTGCACCGTTCTCCTGCATTGTGTCAAGGCTCTTGGAGAGCATTGCGATTCCAACATCGTTCAGGATCCGGTTCTGAGACAATGCCATCGATAAAGCAGGAATATCCATAGGCACACCTCCTTGTGTTTAAATATTCGCTGCAGCTGCCGCAGAGCGGTCATCTGCATACTTTATCCTATCTCATATATCGGCAGCGTAAAATAAATGTTTATAGGTGGGAAAAAACTATTATGGCAAAAAATATGATGCCTTTTTGTTACATTTTACTAGCGATTTTTAAAAAATGAACAAAAAACGCCCTTAAAAACCTAGATTTTTTTGTACATTTATATTAAAATGGATAAGAAGCGTTTTTGAAACGCATTTTGGTATTTTTATTAACTGCACACCGTGCAAGAAAGAGTGAAAAATGATATCTAATCAGATTTTGCAGAACACAATTGACGGGCTCAAGAATATTGCACACGTGGATCTCTGCGTGCTGGATGTCGATGGCAAGGAGGTGGCTTCGACCTCCACAGATATTGGCAATGTATCACCAGCTGCCAGAGATTTTGTTGAGTCCCCGGCTGATTCCCAGGAGATCCAGGGATATCAGTATTTCAAGATATATGATGAGCAGCAGCTCGAGTATATCCTTATATGCACAGGAAGCGGCGACAACGTGTACATGCTTGGCAAGATGATCGCCTATCAGATACAGAGCCTTCTTGTGGCCTACAAGGAGAGATTTGACAAGGACAACTTTATCAAGAACCTGCTTCTTGATAATCTTCTTTTGGTGGACATATATTCAAGGGCCAAGAAGCTCCATATCCAGAGCGATGCCAGGAGAGTGGCAATGATAATTGAGTGCACCGGCAGCCGCGACAGCAATGCCCTTGAGATCACAAGGACCTGTGTCGGAGGCGGCCTGGACTTTGTCACAGAGGTTGACGAGGACAATGTTATTGTCGTCAAGGACGTCAGCGATTTTGCCAAGCCCTCGGAAATCACCAAGTCTGCAGAGGAGATTCTGGCAGGTCTTGAGAAGGAGGGCCTGACTGATGTGAGGATCGCCTACGGAACCGTTGTGGGTGAGATCAAGGAGGTCAGCCGCTCCTACAAGGAGGCCAAGATGGCCCTTGACGTGGGCAAGATCTTTTTCGATGAGAGAAAGGTCATCTGCTACAGCGAGCTTGGAATCGGAAGACTTATATACCAGCTGCCCATCCCGCTTTGCAAGATGTTTATCAAGGAGATATTTGGCGGAAGGAATCCCGATGAATTCGATCAGGAGACCCTTACCACCATTGACAAGTTCTTTGAGAACTCGCTGAATGTATCCGAGACCTCAAGACAGCTCTTTATCCACAGGAACACTCTTGTCTACAGGCTGGACAAGCTGCAGAAGAGCACCGGCCTCGACCTTAGGGTATTTGATGACGCAATCACTTTTAAAATTGCGCTCATGGTTGTAAGATATATGAAGTACATGGAGAGATTTGCGTGATATAGGGATTCAAAGTCATATGAATTCCATGCTTGCATGGTAATTCATATGACCTTGAAGACCGAACATACATGAGGAAGTAGCACGGTAGTGCGGATTCCGAATGTATGTAGGATTGCGGGAGCTGCTTGCAGCGGAGCAATCCGTATATCACGCAAAGAGCAGTACAAGTAGTATCAGAGCTTTGTTAGTAATCAGTAAGGGGAGTATATGGAAAGAGGATATAGAAAGAGAAAAACAGGCAGGCAGATACCCAGTGACGAAGTGATCACAATGGAGAATGTGAGCAAATCCTACTCGACCGGGGCACCTGCCTTAAATGGTGTAACGCTCCACATAAAGCGGGGAGAATTCGTATTTATTGTCGGTGACAGCGGATCCGGCAAGTCAACACTTATAAAGCTCCTGCTTCGGGAGCTGGTTCCCACAGAAGGGGAGATAACAGTGCTTGGCTACAATCTCAAGAAGATCAGGCACAGCAAGATCCCCAAGTTCAGGAGGAATCTGGGAATAGTATTCCAGGATTTCCGACTTCTTAAGGACAGAAATGTCTATGAAAATGTTGCTTTTGCGCAGCGAATCGTACAGACTCCCACAAGGGAGATAAAGCGCAATGTTCCCTCTATCCTTGCCACAGTCAACCTGGCAGGCAAGTACAAAAACAAGATAAATCAGCTCTCGGGAGGTGAGCAGCAGAGAGTTGCCCTGGCCAGAGCACTTGTCAACAAGCCGGCGATACTTCTGGCGGATGAGCCCACAGGAAACCTTGATCCCAACAATTCATGGGAGATCATGAAGCTCATGGAGCAGATCAACGAGAACGGCACAACTGTCATAGTGGTAACCCACAACAGAGAGATAGTAAACGCGATGAAGAAGAGAGTTATCACCATGAAGAAGGGCGTCATCATAGAAGACGAGGAAGAGGGTATGTACATCAATGAGGATTAATAGTTTCTTTTACACCATTGGACAGGGCTTCAAGAATCTTGGCAGAAATAAGTGGTATACACTGGCATCAATAGCTACCATTACCGCATGTCTTTTCCTGTTTGGCCTGTTCTACGCAATAATCACTAATTTCCAGCACGTGGTCAAGACCGCAGAGGAAGGGGTTTCGGTCACAGTATTTTTCAACGAGGGAACCACTGAGGAGCAGATCCTCACCGTCAAGAGCGACCTTGAAAAGAGGTCTGAAGTAAGAGAGATAGATTACATCTCCGCTGACCAGGCCTGGGAGGGATTCAAGGAGGAGTACCTTGGAGAGTATGCAGACGGATTTACTGAAAATCCCCTGGCAGATTCGGCAAACCTCCAGATCTACTTAAACGACGTATCAATGCAGGCTGCCCTGGTCACATATATCGAGTCCATCGATGTTGTCAGGGAGGTAAACAGGTCAGAGGTCACCGCCACAACACTGAGCGGCCTGAATCTGCTGATCGCCTATGTGTCAGCCGGAATCATCGTAGTTCTTCTGCTGGTATCTGTTTTCCTTATCAGCAACACCGTAACCATGGGAATTTCGGTCCGCAAGGACGAGATCAACATCATGAAGTATATCGGCGCAACAGACTTTTTTGTAAGGGCGCCCTTCGTGATCGAGGGAATCCTGATCGGTCTCATAGGCTCCATTATCCCTCTTGCTATCATTTACTTTGTTTACACCCATGTCATTACCTATGTGGCATCCAGGTTTACAATGCTCAGCTCACTGCTGAATTTCCTGCCGGTTGAGGAGATATATCACAACCTCATCCCCACATCGCTGATAATCGGAATCGGAATCGGATTCTTTGGCAGCTTTATAACTGTAAGGAAGCATCTGCACGTATAATACATGAACAGATTTTTTACTAAAAAGAACAAGAGAATAATAGGAATTGCGCTGATCATCCTTCTGGTGGCAGCGCTCTTTGCTTCCTGCTCTGTGACAGGCCTTGCCGCCGTGACGGAGGAGTCTATCAAGGCCAAGGAGAACCAGATAAGCAAGGCCAAGAAGGAGAGGGACTCCATGTCCAGTGCCAAGACTGATCTTGAGAAGGTCAAGAAGCAGCTTGAGGCCAGCAAGTCAGACCTGAACAACTACATCACCAAGCTGGACGGAGAGTTGTCTGATATTCAGGCCAAGATTGACTCCTTAAATGACCAGATCACCCAAAAAGAAAAAGAGATAGAGGAAACCACAGCTGAGCTTCACGAGGCAGAAGAGATCCAGAAGGCTCAGTATGAGGCTATGAAAAAGCGTATCAAATTCATGTATGAAAGAGGTGATACGCTTTATTTTGAGATGATCGCAGTATCGGGATCTTTGTCTGATATTCTCAACAAGGCTGAATATATCGAGAAGCTATCTTCCTACGACAGGAACAAGCTCAATGAGTACATTGCCACCACGGAGCTTATCAAGCTCACCAAGGAAGCCCTTGAGGAGGAGAAAGCGACACTTGACGCTGCCAAGGAGCAGAAGGAGCAGGAGGAGGCCAACCTCACAGCGCTTCTGGGTGAGAAGAACAGGGAGCTCAATCAGGTGACCGCCGACATAAAGGGCAAGGAAGCTGCCATTGCAGAATACGAGGCTGAGATCAAGGCAGAAAACGCTGCCATCGCCGCCCTGGAAAAAGAGGTTGCGGCAGATAAGGCAGAGCTTGCCAGCAGATACACCTATGACGGCGGAATGTTTACATGGCCATGTCCAAGCTACAAGAGGATCTCTGACAACTTCGGAATGCGAATCCACCCCACACTGGGGGTAAAGATGATGCACAACGGCATAGACCTGGCGGCGGCATCAGGCTCTTCGATCCTTGCTGCCTACAACGGAACCGTTGTTGCTGCTGATTACAATTCCTCCATGGGCAATTATATCATGATCAACCATGGCGGCGGACTCTACACCATCTATATGCACTGCTCATCCATCAGCGTGTCCAAGGGAAAGGATGTCACTGCGGGCACCAAGATAGGTGCGGTGGGATCCACAGGAAGATCCACGGGGCCTCACCTTCACTTTGGTGTGAGACTCAACGGCAACTATGTGAGTCCATGGAATTATCTAAAATGATTATAGGAGTTTAAAGTGGATATCAACACAAACATAAACATAAATCCCAATTTTGATCCGAACATGAATGTTGGTCCGGATCCCGAAGAAATGATACGGGAGTCCAGGCGCAGGCTCAGGGCCAGGTTTATAGCAGGGATTCTCACCGGCACTTTAGTGGCATCCTTTGTACTCACAGGGGCATACGTATTTGCAAGGCCGGCCATGGGACTCAGCGCACCGCCGGTCACCACTGAGCAGCAGGGGGGCGCTGAGAACGAGCTGTTAAACGAAACAACAGTTAACAAGATACACTCCCTTGAAGATGTCATTGATGATTACTACTACAAGACTGAAGTTGACAAGCTCCAGGAAGCGGACGGAATATACAAGGGACTTATGAACTCTCTGGGCGATCCCTACTCTGTCTATTACAATGAGGAGGAGCTTGAGGATCTTTTAAATGACACGGCAGGTATCTACTACGGAATCGGCGCCTATGTCAGTATTGACGAGGAGATGAAGATGCCCAGGATATCCGGTGTTATACCCGGAACCCCGGCAGAGAGAGCAGAGCTTCAGATAGACGATATTATCTACGAGGTAGATGGGGAGTCCACCTCGGGCCTGGAGCTGGAGGATGTGGTGTCCAAGATCAAGGGACCTGAGGGCACAACGGTTCACATAACACTTCTTCGTGGTTCAAAGCGCGAGGAGGTACAGGTTGATGTGGAGAGATCTGCAGTTGAAGTTCCCACAGTCAGCACGAAGTTTCTTGGCGACAACGAGGAGATTGGCTACCTTCAGATAACGGAATTTGATGATATTACCACAGAGCAGTTCATCAAGGGCATGGAGGAACTCAGGAGCAAGAATGTAAAGGGGCTGATCCTGGACCTTCGCAGTAACCCCGGCGGAAGCCTCCAGGCGGTCTGCGACATTGCAAGGCAGCTTCTGCCCAGTGGAAATATCGTTTACACCATCGACAGAAATGGAAAGCGCGACGACTATACCTGTGACGGCAAAAACCAGATCGACATCCCACTGGTGGTTCTGGTGAACCAGTATTCAGCCAGCGCATCCGAGATTCTCTCCGGTGCCATCAAGGACTACGGCATTGGTAAGCTAGTGGGTGTCAAGACCTACGGAAAGGGAATCGTGCAGAGGATATTTGACCTGAAGGACGGAACGGCTGTCAAGCTCACCGTCAGCACCTACTACACACCAAACGGCACCAACATCCACGGAATAGGCATTGAGCCCGACGTGGAGGTGGAATTTGACTCCGATGCCTACGCTGAGGACAAGACGGACAACCAGCTGGACAAGGCGCTGGAAGTCATGAAAGATCTTCTTGACAACTAAATAGCATTAGTGTAATATACGGGACTGTGTCATTCATCTGTGACACAGTCTTTTTTTTTCAATTTATACCTTTGGCCATATCGGCCACTTATTTCAGGAGAAAAACAATATGGAAGTAAAGGCATGTATTTTTACTGACGCAGGAAAAGTGCGCAGAATTAATCAGGATGCCACTATGATCAAGGTGGCAAACACGAAGAAGTACGGCAGGATCTCTTTTGCCTGTGTATGTGACGGGATGGGAGGTCTCAAGAAGGGAGAGGTGGCCAGCTGTAAGGCCATCAGGGCCCTGGAGAACTGGTTTGTGGAGGAGCTTCCCCTGATGCAGAACCTGGATGAAAGGGAGCTGTGGGAGACGGTTGAGACCTCACTGCGTAGGCTGATTGCCAGGGCCGGAGGGGAGATCCGCAGATATGGGAAACACAGGGGGATAAGCCTCGGGACCACGGTTACAGCCTTTTTGCAGATAGGAAGAAGGTTCATGACTCTGAATATAGGAGATTCCAGGATCATAGCCATAAGCAAATCTGACGTCACAGCCCTGACAAGGGATCAGAGCATGATACAGGACAAGCTTGACCGGGGGCTGATCTCCGAAGAAGAGGCGGGAAGGGACCCGCAGAGAAATGTTCTTTTGCAGTGCGTTGGAGCTGCGACGGATATAGACCCTGTGATCAGGTACGGCGACATAGACAGGAGCACCACTATACTTGCGTGCAGCGACGGCTTCTGGAGGACGCTGGAGCAGAAGGAACTCCACGACAAGCTATGCCCGCAGATGTGCGTGACGGCGGAGGATATGCTGGACCAGTGCAGGAAACTGGCTGAGATTGCATGGAGCAGAAAAGAGGAGGACAACATCTCGGTGGCGGCCATGTGCCTGGAGATGTGAAAAATAACAGATGAGAGAGGTTATGAAAAATATGGAAAATGAGAGTTTATTTAGAGACAGATACAGGATACTGAGGAAGCTGGGCGAGGGCGGAAGCAGCGCCGTATATATGGCTTTGGATAATGTGACCTGCGAGCCGGTGACAATAAAGCTGATGAAGAGTGATGTTTTCGGCGGCATTGTTGCAAAGGACATTGTGGCAGAGGAAGCTGGGATGCTAAGGGCGCTTAAGCATGATGCCATACCCGGGGTTGTGGATGTTTATGATGATGCCTTTGTGCTGGAGTACATCCCCGGGAACACACTTGAGAAGGTAATTAAGACCAGGGGAAAGCTGAGAGAAAAGGAGGCTGTGAGAATTGCGAAAGAGCTTCTGCAGATCCTTGAGTACCTGCATGGGTTGGAGAATCCGGTGATTTACAGGGACCTGAAGCCTTCAAATATCATAATTAAGCCGGACGGGCATGTGGCACTTATCGACTTTGGGGCGGCCAGGGTCTACCGGAGAGGAGATGAGGCTGACACCATGAATCTGGGGACCTTTGGCTATGCAGCCCCTGAGCAGTTCGGGAGCCTTGGACAGACGGATCCTCGAACAGATATTTACTGCCTGGGCAGGACCATGGAGCAGATAATAAAGGGGAGGATAACGCCGGAGCTGGCCATGATAATTGACAAGTGCACAAGGCCCGACAGAGAAGACAGGCTGGGATCCTGCAGAGAGATCTCGGAAGAACTTTCAAAGTATCCGGCACAGGTAATGAAAAGAAATCTCTTTTACAATGCAAAGATAGCTTTTCTGGCAGCTGCAGCGGCCCTTGTGATCTCCTTTACCATGAATAATTACGAGAGTATCAGGAGCTATGCGGCCTCGGATATGGAGGTCAGGATGCCAGCCGTAAAGGAACGGTTTGGAAACGCAGGGCTGTGGATACAGGATAAGCTTGAGGAAAAATTTGGGATTGAGGTCAAAATGGGTCTGGAGCCTGAGGCTGAAGCGGGGACAGAGCTCACGGTAACTGCAGGCTGAGATGGCTTGTGGAAGAGACGGAGGATGCAGATATGATGATATTTATATACACTTTTGTAATGATATTTGTGGCGCTTATTCTGATACTTGCCCTGGGAAGCATAATAACCGGGATAAGCACCGAGCCAGTTGAGGTTGTGGAGGGCGAGGCCACTGCAGCCATGTGCACCACACAGCTTCTCGACCGCAGCGGATATGAGGTCACCTCCTGCGACGAGGATTTTGTCATTGAGCAGGACATGGTTTACACATTTGATTCGATAAACTTGTAAATGTTATGTTGCGGGATCATCTTCGCCTGGGATATACTGTGTATATACCAAAGGAGGCGAATATGACAATAGATGATGTTCTTGACGTGACCGTAACAGATGGTGAAATAAAGCTCAGCAGGTCATTCAGACATAAGACATTGGAAGAACGCGCAGCCGAATATGGCGACAAATTGGGACTTGATGGGGAATACGATTTTGGAGAGCCTGTAGGGAGAGAGTATTGGTGATGAAAGAAAAAGTTTTTCTGCTAAAATTGACATGTTATTAGCAAAATGCTATTATTTTGCTATAAGAAGGAGGCGACTAATATGAAGCAGGCTGTAACTCGTGTAGAAGATGCAGAATATGAACTTTTCCAAAAGACTGCAACCAGTCTCGGAACTACACCTTCTGATGCTCTTCGTATGTTCATATATGCGTTTAATGACCATCATGGATTTCCTTATGCGGTTCAAAGTCGGAGAATGCAGATAGAAGCTTTTGAAACTGAGGAAGAAGCTACTGAATTTGCAACAAATCTGGCTGAGGAGATTATGCCATGAAACGTGGAGAAGTATGGACATTACAGGATAAGAATTATGCATCAAAAGCAAGACCTGTAGTCATTGTTCAGGACGATGCACATAATACCTTTGATTCAGTAATACTATGTCTTTTTACAACATATGAATCTGCAGATATTTCAACACGTGTTTTGGTTAAGTCATCTGTAGAGAACGGACTTATAAAGGACAGCTATGTTATGACGGACAAAATAGTTACCGTAGATAAGAAAATTCTTGGTGAATGTATCGGCAGGCTGTCTGATGATGATATGAAGGCAGTATCCAAACAGCTAATTGAAATCCTTGGGCTGTAACTGTGAGGCTTAGTTAAGCGTAATTATGATGGAGGCTTATTGAGAAATAAGCCTCCTTTTTGCCAATAATAGTCAGTATATGCGTAGAAATATCTGTATAAAATCATCATTATATATGGTAAATTAATCTGTATACATGCCAGGCTTGTCCGTATAGTCCATATAGCCCATATAGTATCGTGCTGTAGAAAAAATAAGAGTTTTAGGTGACTTCAATTCAAAGGATGAGCTGTTTTATAGAAGAATAGAGAACGTAACAACTTCGATTTGGTGGCGAATAGATGACTTTTTCCAGGTCACCTTGGAGGTATAATGGAGTTCAAATTACATTCAGATTATAAGCCAACCGGCGATCAGCCACAGGCAATTAAAGCTCTTGTTGAAGGGTTTAAAGAAGGCAATCAATTCCAGACTTTACTAGGGGTTACAGGGTCTGGTAAGACCTTTACAATGGCGAACGTAATAGCAGCTTTAAATAAACCTACACTTGTGATTTCTCATAATAAAACATTAGCGGGACAATTGTACGGTGAGTTTAAAGAATTCTTCCCTGAAAATGCGGTTGAATACTTTGTCAGTTACTACGATTACTACCAGCCTGAGGCCTATGTGCCCCAGACTGACACATATATAGCCAAGGACTCATCAATCAACGACGAGATCGACAAGCTCCGGCTGTCGGCAACAGCCTCCCTTGCGGAGAGGAATGATGTGATAGTTGTAGCCAGCGTGTCCTGTATATATGGACTGGGAAGTCCCGATGAATTTAAGGGGATGTCCATTTCCCTGCGCCCCGGGATGCAGAAGGACAGGGATGAGATCATCAAGGACCTGGTGGCCATCCAGTACAGCAGGAACGACATGGAGCTGTCCAGGTGCAACTTCAGGGTAAGGGGAGACACACTGGAGGTTTTCCCTGCAAATGCGGATGATTACCTGATTAGGATCGAGCTCTTCGGGGATGAGATCGACAGGATATGCGAAGTGGAGCCCGTGACGGGCAAGGTCAGGAACGAGCTCACCCACGTGATGATATATCCGGCATCTCACTACGTTGTGCCCCAGGAGAAGATAAACCTTGCCTGTGACAATATAGAAAAAGAGCTGGAAGAGCAGATCAAGTTTTTTAAGGGCGAGGATAAGCTCATAGAGGCTCAGCGGATATCAGAGAGAACAAACTTTGACATAGAGATGATGCGGGAGACTGGCTTCTGCTCAGGTATTGAGAACTACTCCAGGCATCTGAATTTTGCAAAGCCCGGGGAACCGCCACTTACTCTGTTGGATTTCTTTGACAGGGATTTCCTCATTATCGTTGACGAGTCCCACATGACGATACCCCAGGTGGGGGCCATGTACCACGGGGACAGGAGCAGGAAGCTCACCCTTGTGGATTACGGTTTCAGACTGCCCTCGGCTCTGGACAACAGACCCTTGAATTTTGAGGAGTTTGAATCCCATATTGACCAGATGCTGTTCTGCTCAGCCACACCGGGCAGGTATGAGGAGGAGCATGAGCTCCTTCGGGCTGAACAGGTTATAAGGCCCACAGGTCTTTTGGATCCCGAGGTGGACGTAAGGCCTGTAGAGGGACAGATAGACGATCTCATAGGTGAGATAAGAAAGGCAACTGACAGGAAGAACAAGGTTCTGGTGACCACGCTTACCAAGCGAATGGCGGAGGACCTCACCCAGTACCTGGCAGATTCGGGCATCAGGGTCAAGTATCTCCACTCCGATATCGACACTCTTGAGAGGGCGGAGATCATCAGGGATATGAGACTTGATGTGTTTGATGTGCTGGTGGGTATCAACCTCCTGAGAGAGGGTCTGGACATCCCGGAGATATCCCTTGTTGCCATCATAGATGCGGATAAAGAGGGCTTCCTTCGCTCGGAGACCTCCCTGATCCAGACCATAGGCCGTGCAGCCAGAAACGCAGAGGGCCATGTCATCATGTATGCGGACAACATGACTGACTCCATGCAGAAAGCGATAGACGAGACAAAGAGGCGCCGTGCCATCCAGCAGAAGTACAATGAGGAGCATGGAATAACACCTCAGACCATAAAGAAGGCTGTCCGTGATCTTATCGCAGTCACAAAGGCAATTGCCAAGGAAGAAGTGAAGTTCGAGAAGGAACCGGAGTCCATGGACAAGGAGGAGCTGGAGAAGCTCATCGAACAGGTTCAGAAGAAGATGAAGAGAGCAGCCACGGACCTTGATTTCGAGACTGCGGCAATGCTAAGGGATGAAATGATAGAGCTAAAGAAAATTTATACTGAGATGACATCAGGGATGTGAGTTAACAGGGAGTCGACTCCCCTATTAAGGAGATAAAATGCCAGAAAACAGCGGAATGACCAAAAAGAATACCACAACCAAGAGGATCCTGCCCTCGGATATCCATGATTACATCAGGGTCCGCGGTGCCAATGAGCATAACCTCAAGCATGTAAGTGTCAAGATTCCAAGGGAGACCCTTACCGTCTTTACCGGTCTTTCAGGATCCGGCAAGTCATCCCTTGCTTTTGACACTATCTTTGCGGAGGGACAGAGGCGCTACATGGAGTCACTTTCTTCCTATGCAAGGATGTTCCTGGGACAGATGGACAAGCCGGATGTGGAGCAGATAGAGGGACTGTCCCCCACCATATCCATTGACCAGAAGTCAACCAACAAGAATCCCAGGTCCACTGTGGGAACTGTAACCGAGATATACGATCATTTCAGGCTTCTGTACGCCAGGATTGGAATCCCCCACTGCCCGAAGTGCGGCAGGGAGATCAGGCGCCAGACCGTGGACGAGATGTGCGACCAGATAATTGCTCTGGGGGAGGGGGCCAAGCTCCAGATCCTGGCGCCTGTAGTCAGGGGCAAGAAGGGCGAACATGCCAAGACCCTGGACAGAGCCAAGCGGGCGGGCTATGTAAGGGCCCGTATTGATGGCAGCCAGTATGAGCTCTCCGAGGAGATCAAGCTGGACAAGAACATCAAGCACAGCATTGAGATAATAGTGGACAGGATAGTGGTCCACGAGGACAACGAGAACCTCAGAAGGAGGCTGACGGATTCCGTGGAGACCGCCCTGCAGCTGGCAGACGGCCTGCTTCAGGTGGATGTGGTGGATGGAAAAGAGCTGAACTTTTCCCAAAACTTTGCCTGTCCGGACTGCGGTATCAGCATACCTGAGATCGAGCCCAGGAGCTTCTCCTTTAACAATCCCTTCGGAGCCTGCCCGGACTGCCTGGGACTTGGCTACAAGATGGAGTTTGATGAGGACCTCATGATCCCGGACAAAAGTCTTTCCATCAATGACGGCTGTATCGTGGTCATGGGATGGCAGTCTGCCAACAAGGACACAAGCTTTTCAAACGCAACGCTCAGGGCCCTGGCCAGTGAGTACAAGTTCAGCCTGGACACACCCTTTGAGGAACTCTCTGATAAAGCCAAAGAGGTAATTGTCCATGGCTCGGACCGCACTGTCATGGTCCACTACAAGGGTCAGAGGGGCGAGGGCGACTACCCCATCCAGTTCGATGGCCTGATCAAAAATGTTGAGCAGAGATACCGGGAGACCTTCTCTGAATCAGCCAAGGCAGAGTATGAGGAGTACATGCGGATTACACCCTGCCAGCTCTGCGGTGGACAGCGACTTAAGAAGGAGTCTCTGGCCGTGACCATAGATGACAAAAATATATACGAGATAACATCCATGTCCATAGATGAGCTGCAGAATTACCTTGAGAATCTGAAGCTCTCCAAGAGTCAGGAGCTAATAGGTTCACAGGTGTTAAAAGAGATAAGGGCCAGGGTTGGCTTTCTTGTGGACGTGGGACTTGATTACCTGTCCCTTTCAAGGGCCACTGGCACTCTATCCGGCGGCGAGGCCCAGAGGATAAGGCTGGCGACACAGATTGGATCCGGCCTGTGCGGAGTCTGCTATATTCTTGATGAGCCCAGTATCGGACTGCATCAGAGAGACAACGACAAGCTCCTCAATACCCTCAAGAACCTGAGGGATCTGGGCAACACCCTTATCGTGGTTGAGCACGACGAGGACACCATGAGGGCTGCTGATTACATCGTGGATGTGGGCCCCGGAGCCGGTTCCCACGGGGGCGAGATAGTTGCCTGTGGCACAGCTGAGGACATCATGAAGGTTAAGGAGTCCATCACCGGACAGTACCTGGCCGGAAAACTGAAGATTGAGGTGCCGAAGGAGCGCAGGGAGCCCAAGGGCTGGCTTAAGATCATTGGCGCCAGGGAGAACAACTTAAAGAACATCGACATTGAGGTGCCTCTGGGAATAATGACCATCGTTACCGGTGTGTCCGGTTCCGGAAAGAGCTCTTTTGTCAACGAGATACTGTACAAGCACCTGGCAAGGGACCTTAACCGGGCGAGATGCATCCCGGGCAAGCACAAGGCCATCGAGGGCCTGGATCAGGTGGACAAGGTCATTGCCATTGACCAGTCCCCCATTGGAAGGACGCCCCGCTCAAACCCCGCCACCTACACAGGCGTGTTTGACATGATAAGGGACCTCTTTGCAGGGACCCCGGATGCCAAGGCAAGGGGCTACAAGAAGGGACGCTTCTCCTTTAACGTAAAGGGCGGAAGATGCGAGGCCTGCGGCGGAGACGGAATCATCAAGATCGAGATGCACTTCCTTCCGGATGTATATGTGCCCTGTGAGGTCTGTGGCGGCAAGCGCTACAACCACGAGACTCTTGAGGTTAAGTATAAAGGGAAAAATATTTATGACGTCCTGGACATGACTGTCGAGGAGGCGCTGAAGTTTTTTGAGAATGTCAAGACTATAAAGAGAAAGATCCAGACCCTCTACGACGTGGGGCTGGGATATGTCAAGCTGGGTCAGCCCAGCACGGAGCTTTCCGGCGGCGAGGCCCAGAGGATCAAGCTGGCCACAGAGCTCTCCAAGGTGGGGACGGGCAGGACCGTATACATCCTCGATGAGCCCACCACGGGACTTCACTTTGCTGACGTGCAGAAGCTGGTGGGCATCATGCACACACTGGTTGACCAGGGCAACACGGTGGTGGTCATAGAACACAACCTGGATGTCATCAAGACCGGCGACTATATCATAGATATGGGACCGGAGGGCGGCTCCAAGGGAGGAACGGTGGTTGTCAGCGGAACCCCTGAGGAGGTGGCAAAGTGCAAGAAGTCATATACCGGAGCCTATATTAAGAAGATGTTGAAGTGATAATACATGATTGAAGTATAAAAAGTCTCTGCCGGTTCAGGGCCGGACAGAGACTTTTTATGACTATATTATGAAATGACTTTCAGATAGCAGATGACATCCCCGGCGGTCAGCTGCGTGTACCCGTTGTCTTCAAAGCATTTACGGGATCCTGCGTTTTCCGGAAGTGTAAAGCCTGCAAGAGCCTTTATGCTTTCTGGCAGATCCTGCTCTAAAAGGTGCAGTATCTCTTTTCCAAGGCCCCTGCCCCTGTGTTCGGGAGCTATCATGTAGCTTATCTCGGCGATGTTGTCTTTTATATCCAGTCTTATATTACCTGCCTTGTGCCCGTCCTCCATGAGGATGAACATGAGGCAGTTTTCATCTGCGATTTTTTTCTTGTACCACTCAAGGTGCTGCGGGATATTTATGGTCTCTTTGTTGAAGGAGCCCTCCCGGCTCTTTTCATCATTTCGCCACTTCAGGATGTCAAGGGCATCCTCCATGGCTGCTTTTCTAAGGCTTAGATTCATATTGCCTCCTATAATTCAGGTACTGTCACTTTCGGTCGAGATTCTCGGTTTTTCTGTGGATTTCAGGATTCTCATATTTGTCCAGGAAATCCAGACCCAGGTAGACAATCTCTTTTGCAAAATAGGTGTTGTCCATCTGGGTGATGACGGAGATGACCTTGTCCACCATAAATCCCTCGATGTCACCAAGGACCTCCATGGGGAACTTGTCGCGGACCACTACGGTATCCGGGAATTCCTTTTCATAATCCAGGACATCCCGGGGATGGGGCTTTATTATGACCCGGTTATCTGCTTTGTACATGTCAATGATGTCGCCAAAGAGGCGCTTCCTGACGTCCATCTCGCAGAGGGGCTCGGTCAGTATCATGACCTGGGGCCGGGAGGCTGGAGCCGTATAGCCTGAAGTCTGCCTATACTGCGGATCGGTGCCGGGGGACCTGAATTCCGGGGCTTCCGTTCCCAGAAGCTGGGAGACAACCCTCTCTTTGTTCTCAAGGAAAATATCAACAAGAACAGCATGGTCCTCCCGTGTAAGCCTGTCATTCAGCTCTTTTCTCGGAACCTCGACTATATTCTTAGGGGGCATGTGGTTGACGCTAATATCGTTGACCTCGTAGTCGATGCAGTATCTGCTGTAGCCGCTCTCTATGAAGATGAGACCCATTTTGGCCATGGCCTTTTTGAGGGGCCAGGCACCGCGGTTGGCAATCCTTGCCTGGTCGTCCAGCTTACCTGAGTTGAGGCCGTCCTCCACGGCGTGGTAACGTATCTTCTTGTAATTCAGGTAGTAGCCTATGGGGTCCGAGTCGCAGAACACATACACGTCCCTGTATTCTGACAGATCCGTCGGTATGTAGTCCTCCTGAAGCTGTCCAAGGAGCCTGGTGTAGGTGATGCGCTGAAGGAGGTTTAATATGATATTGCCCCTGTCGCGGTGGTAGCTCATGACCTCCTCCGAGGTGGTATCCTGCTGCTCGTGATAGATGAATACCCGGTGGAAGAGACGGCTCTTTTCAAGCCGCTCCTTCAGGTTGCCGAAGTCGTTGGACATGGTGCTGAGGATGATGTCGGCCTGGCCGCCGTCGCCGTGCCTGGCAACAAGCTCCTTCACGCAGGCAATGTAGGCGTGGTAATATGTGTGGCAGATGTAAACTCTGTCTTTGTGGGTTGAGGTAGTTGTTTTCATGCCGTTATTGTATCACATCATAGAAGTATTTTTATAGTTGTAGTATACTAGTTTTCGAAAGGGCAAAAGCCCGCTCAGGACTTCTGCCCACACAATATAGGAGGACATTCATATGAAAATGCGCTACTGTAAACGCTGCCTGCAGCCTGACACAAGGCCCGGTATCGTTTTTGATGATGAACAGATCTGCTTTGCCTGCCGCTACGAGGAGTCCAAGAAGACCATAGACTGGGCTGCAAGGGAGGCTGAGCTTCAGTCCTTTGCCGACGAGGCCAAAGAGGAGGCCAAGAAGCGCGGCAACACCTACGACTGCATAATCGGTGTATCCGGAGGAAAGGATTCCACCTTCCAGGCCGTTTACGCCAAGGAGAAGCTGGGACTCAATCCCCTTCTCATCAACTGCATGCCGGATGAGATCACTGAGATCGGCCGCAGGAACATCGAGAACCTGAACAACCTGGGATTTGACATCATCTCCATAAGGCCAAACCCCATCGTTGCCAAGAAGCTTGCAAGGAAGTCATTCTTTGAGCGCGGCAACATAATCGCTGCCTCCGAGTACTGCCTTTGGGCATCATCTTACATCATGGCAGTGAAGTTCAACATTCCCCTCATCATTCAGGGTGAGAACGCCGCACTGACCCTTGGCACCGCCAAGAACCAGGAGACTACCGGCAACGCCTTTTCCGTAATGCAGCTTGAGACCATCAGAGGAGCCAGCGTTGAGAGCTTCGTTGATCTGTCCAATAACATCACGGAGAAAGATCTTTTCCTATATAAAATACCCACTGTTGAGGAGATGCAGGCAAAGGGCATCAGGGCCATCTTCCTTCAGTACTATGCAAAAGAGTGGTCTCAGGTATCCAATGCCGATTTTGCAATAGCAAGGGGACTCACCGGAAGGAGCGACGACCTGCACGACCTGGGCAGGTACAGGAGATATACAGCCCTTGACTGCGACCTCCAGATCCCCAACCAGATGATCAAGTATCTGAAGTTCGGATTTGGCTATGCCACCGACGAGATCTGCTACGACATAAGAGAGGGCAGGTTTGACAGGGAGAGCGGCAAGTGGTATGTAAAAGAGTACGACGGTCTCTGCGGAGAGCAGTACATTGAGAAGGCCTGCAAATATCTGTCCATCACAAAGGAGGAATTCTGGGAAGTTGTTGACAGATATGTCAACAGGGATCTCTTCGAGAAGATAGACGGAAAGTGGACTCCAAAGTTCACGGTTGGTGAGGATTATGAATCATAACCTTAAGAGTAACTGGTACAAGTATTTTGTGGGAACACTACTGCTGTTACAGGCAGCAGTGTTCCTTGTATTTCGTGGGGAGAGCTACTTTCAGATCCACGACAACTTAGACCTCTTCATGGGCCACTACGAGATGCTGAAGAATGCCGGCATATGGTTTGCCCACGGGGTGGACGCCCCGATCCTTCACGGCATCTCCAGGGACCTGTTCGGATCCGAGTTCAATCTCTACAATATCTTTTACATAATACTGCCCTCATACTGGTCATACCTTGCGGGCTACGCAGCCAAGATCGCCATCGGGTTCCTCTCATTTAACCTTCTGGCAAAAGACATTTTCAGGGAGCACTACGACAAATACAGGCCCCTGGTCATCGTGATCGCGGCAGCCTTTGGAATGATCCCGGTATTTCCAACATACGGTATCGCCTTTACCTCGGTTCCGCTGATCATCTATTTCCTTCGAAGGCTCTACCGTGCAGAGACGCTGAGGGACAGGCTCCCATGGTATCTGGCAGTCTTTCTTTATCCACTTGTTTCCTACTTCTCATACCATGGCTTCTTTATCCTGAGCTACATGGTCTGCGCGGTGATCATCTTGTGGATAAGGGATAGGAAGTTCCCAAAGAGCACCTTTGCTTCGATAATCGTGCTGTCAGCGGGATACATCATTTTTGAGTACAGGCTCTTTGCCGCTATGCTGGGCAGCGATACCGTCACCATAAGGACCACCATGGATCACGGGGACCTCACCTTTGGCCAGGCCCTCAAGACCGCCTTTGATGAGTTTGTCAATGCCTCCTTCCACTCGGAGGATTCCCACACTTATGTGGTGCTGGCCGTTGTTCTCATCGGTCTTGTTCTTATTAATCTTGGACACATCAGGAAGGGCAGTGCCAAAAAGATGCTGACCGAGCCGGTGAACCTTGTGATGCTCTGGATCATCTTCAACGTGCTGATCTTCGGCTTTTACCAGTACGCACCCTTCAGGCATCTGTTTGAGATGCTGGTTCCGCCGCTGACGGGATTCGAGTTTGCAAGGACTGCTTATTTCAACACCTTCCTGTGGTACGCGGAGCTCCTTCTGGTCCTTACCCGGGCCTATGATCTTGGGCAAAAGAACTGGCGGACCCTCGCCAATGCCATCGCAGCCCTTTCGGTTCTGGTGGTGATGTTTGTTCCCCAGGTCTATAACGACTTCTACTACACCTGCTACAATCAGGCGTTCAAAATCATAAAACAAAAAGAGACCAGCACCGTGAACTACAACGAGTTCTACTCGACTGCTCTCTTTGAAAAGATAAAGGAAGATATTGGATATGACGGAGAGTGGTCCGCCAGCTACGGCTTCCATCCAGCAATCCTGAACTACAACGGAATCGCTTCAGTGGACGGATATCTTGGCATGTACGCCCAGGAGTACAAGGACAAGTGGACGAAGGTCATCGAGCCGGCCTTTCCTGATTCGCCCTCGATTTCCGCCTACTTCCTCGGCTGGGGTGCCAGGGTCAACCTGATATCGCCCTCCGATGAGAACACCTACGCACCGCTCCGGTACATGGAACTCAACGACAAGCGCCTCGTAGCAAATATGGAAGAGTTAAAAAGCTTAGAATGTAAGTACATTTTCTCCCGAATCGAGTTCTCTAACGCCAGTGAAATTGGAATCAGACTAATTGGGAGTTACACGGATTCTTCCAGTCCTTACACTATATACGTGTATTCTATAAACTGAATGCATAATATATATGCTTTCTAATGAGGCCAGAAAATATGCACAGACAGCTGAGTGGGCATGTGTTCTCGTCGGCACCTGGCGAGGTTCTGTCGAGCCTGGTACCGCTACGAAGAACACTTGAGCGCAAGCGTCCCCGAAGCTGGATGTGCATATGGCCTGGCCGGAGTAGAATCTTTAGAATGTATCAGTCTGGTTGAGCCAGCGGTGGTCGTAGAAGAGCCAGCTCTTGTAGGGAAGCACCCGGATGCCAACCCGATCGGCCTGCATCAGGAAATACCCAAAGTAAAGAACACAGAAGATGATGACAAAAGCAGTTATCATCTTCTTTTTTTGTTCATCCCTGATACTGCAGATAAGCCCTGGCAAAAGAAGCACCTGGCAGGTTGTCAGGTAATACGCAAACCTGGTGATCAGCGGCATCCAGAAGCAGGAGAGGTACAGCACCACCGCCATGATGTTCATGTTGAGATACATTCGAAGGTCAGTCCTGTATGCAACCACCTCCCGATAGCATATAAAACAAAGGGCGATCACAAAGGCGCACCCCAGTATCGGCGCCGCATTCTCAGTTATGGTATGGGTTTCTTCTATATAAACTGTGTTGTTGTAGGAGGGGTAGAGCTTAAGCGCTATGGCCATTATCTGCTCATGCAAAAGACCTGCCGCAAGCCCCAGTACAGCCAGAACAGCGAGGGCCCATTTCTTCCACTTTATCCTGGCTACGAAATACATGGGTATCACCACAAGGACACTCTTGTGGAACAGCGCCGCAAACAGGATCAGGGAAAAGAACTTTATCATGCCCTGAACGTCTATCTTCATCATGTACCTGAGAGCGAAGGTTGCGATGGCAAGAGCAAAGTAGTACCTGACAGTGTTAAAGCTCCTGTAGTAGAAGCCCATGGTCATAAAGATAAAAAATGACAGGGCGAAGCTGTCTGCCTGGTCCCAAAGAACCTTCAGGAAGATGGCGGTGGTAGCGGCGCCGAAGACGCCGAACATCAGCAGGTAGTCCTCCTTACCGGAGAGGGTGTAGAGGACCCTGACAACAAAGTTAAAGCCCGGCTCCGTCACCACGTAACCCCGCTGGAAAATTTCGTGGCAGGTCACCACATAGGTTCCGTAGTCGTTGCCGACTTCAAGCCGTAGGGCAGCCAGGGCAGTGAGTACAACAAAGATTGCTGTGATCATCAGAAGGTTCACAGCATTCTGCCTGGAAGTATAACCGCTGTAAAGACGCTGGAAATTCAGGCCTGATGTGGCTGTTGAATATGGTGGCATGTGTACTGCGGTTTTTGGATGCAGTGCCATATCATATTTAGTTGTATCAGTCGCCCTGACTCTCCATGCCAGCAGGATGGTGATGGCGGCTATTAATGTATAAAGTATCATGGTTCAATATCCTACAGATATCAGTTTTTTTAAACAACTCAATCTGGCAGATTGTCGATGTATAGAACATCTGTCATTCTGCTACTCCAACAACCTTGACGTCCTGTTTCAGCAGAGTGAATACTATCTTGTCCATGACCTTAGTCACGTCTTTTCCGGCCCTGAGTATTATGATGACGCCGTCGGCTGCTCTCATTTTCTCAAACTCACCCGAGTCGAATTTGAACTCGTCTGCAGACAGCTGGATATAGCTGCCACTATCCTTTAAAAGATGCTCGCTGTTAACCCTGTACTCGTCGGTATCTCTTTTCCCAAGATAAGGAATGTCCGGGTATCTCATGACCCAGTCCCGCTCGGTGTAGATGGCGTCGTCAAATATTCCGTACAACAGCACTGCGAAGAGGCTGACAAGGAGCCCGATGAGCCCCCCGAGAAATGCAGCGTTGCCTTCCCTTGTGTAGGCGTCGTAGACTTCGATCTCAGCGTCGGTCCAGAGCTCTATTTTGGAGAGCATGTCAATCCTGTCGGCAAAGGCGGGAAGGGCAGTCTTGTAGGCGTCGGATATCTTCTGAATAAGTTCCCGGTCCGTACCTGTGACAACCACTGTAAGGATCCGGTAGTCCCCAAGGATCTCGCCGGTGACGCTGTCAAGGATCTGGCTCTTTTCCACCCCATGGGCATTCTGGAGGGCCACCTCCACTATCGGGTCATCCCGCAGTATCCCGTCCCAGGTGTAGGCGTTGTAATAGTCCACGCCGTTGGGGAAGTCCTCGTGGTTAAAAGAAATGTAGTAGTCATTCCGGATGCGGTAAACGGTGTTGCCGCTCTTTATGTTGCTGTATAAAAGGTAGGCCGCAAATCCGATCAGCGCGCAGACAATGGTCGCTGCGAGCACCATCCAGAATCTCTTCCTGAACTGTCTTAACAGCCGTTCAAGATCCACCGGCTGCATATCGTAATCCCTTGCAGGCATAATTATCCTCCGCTTTTATGTCTTTTATCGTTACTGTTCAGTTCCTGACCAGTAACGAGCAATTTGGACATGAAAATCGCTACGCGATGGCCCAAATTGCCTCCTCAATCATGTTCTCACGCAGCCAGCAGCGCAGTGCTGGCTGCTGACTGAAAAGTAACCTTTTTCCTATTGTATAGTTTACCATGAAATCGGCGCATATCTTATGATAATATTATTATTAGGGAAAAGACGTTTTTATGCGGAGGTGTTTACGATATGAAGAGAAGATTCTGGAGTATTTTGCTGGCACTGTTACTGGCGCTGTCTTCGGTTAATGCAGCGTCTCTGGTGGCAGAAAAGCCCGCAGCTGTGGCTTATGCCAAGCAGTCCGGGAAGACCTACAAGATCACCTATAAGCTCAAGGGCGGCACCAACAGCAAAAAAAATCCCACAACCTACAAGAAGACTTCAAAGACCATCACTTTAAAGAATCCCTCCAGAAGGGGCTACACCTTTGGCGGGTGGTTCCGTGACAAGAAATATAAGAAAAAGATCAGCACGATAAAGAGGGGGAGTGTTGGCAACGTCACCCTCTATGCAAAGTGGACGGTCAATAAATATACTCTGAAGTTCAGCAGCAACAGGGGCAAGGGCACAATGACGGCAAAAGAGAACCTGAAGTACGACAAAGAGTACACCCTTCCCGCCAATGCCTTCACCAGGGAGGGCTACGTCTTTACCGGATGGAATACCAAGCCTGACGGGTCCGGTACCGCCTACGACGACAGGGCGAAGATCAAAAACCTTTCGGCCAAGAGCGGTGGAAAGGCCACTCTCTATGCCCAGTGGGAGTACCAGCTTCAGTCTGACGAGTACGGGAATATACCGGCTTCAGAGAGCAGCCTCGGTGTTGAGATCGATCCATATGAGTGCGGCGTGGTGGCCAATGACGGCCATGATGACCATGATGCCATTAACGAGGCTATATACCAGGCCTATGAGGCTGTTAAAGATACCGGAGGAAAAGCTACGGTCACTCTGAAGGCCGGAGTTTATGATGTGACTGTTGAGGAAAACACCACCGCAATAAAGATGAGGAGCAACGTTCACTTAAGGCTCGAAAGGGGAGCAATCCTTCGCGTCAGGAGGACATATGTCCGCACCGACAGCAGTGTGATAGGATTCTACAACATTCATGACGCCACACTTTCAGGAGGGAAGATAGTTGGCCCCGGGGATTACGGCGGTGAAGACATCTACGGAGTATGGATCAAGGGCTGCAAAAACATAAAGGTATCCGGGATGGAGATCACTGAGAACCAGTGCGACGGAATTTATATTTCTCCCCAGCAGGCTGCCGGTTACTCCATAGGAAACAGCGACATCAATATCATAGGCTGCAACATCCACGACAATAAGAGGAACAATATTTCGATAATAGACGCAGACCAGGTCAGCATCAAGTACTGCACCATCAGGAACGCAGGGGACAGACAGCCCTGTTGCGGGATCTGTATCGAGCCGAACCTCAATGACATGAGCGGGGACAAGGTTTGCAGGGACATCCTTATCCAGGATACAACCATCAGTACCGGAAGACCAAACAGCAGCTGGGAGTACAGGACCTTCTACACTTATGACAACAGTCAGACAGGCCATGTGGTCGCAGAAAATGTCAGAATCGTTCACTGCAATTTCACCGGCTACTTTGGGAATTACAACGGCAAAAATGTAATAGTCAGCAAGGACACCAGGATAGATGGCGACGCCGAGGGGCTGGTTCGGGGAAAGTGATGTATTCATAAATGGAATTATAGAAACACGGCTATAATGCGGCAGATTGTAAAAGCCTTATTACTAATATAAAATAAAAATTAGTACTTATAGAAAAGATAGAAAAGCGTGTTTTTTCACTGTAGTAATTCCGGCGAAAATATGATCAACAGGAGACAAAATGTTCAGAAAAACAATAAAGATAGGAAACAGGACCGTTGGAGAGGGGCAGCCCACCTTTATCGTGGCGGAGCTCTCCGGTAACCACAACGGTGATTACAACAGGGCCATTGATATAATCCACGCCGCCAAAGAGGCGGGAGCTGATGCAATTAAGCTCCAGACCTACACGGCGGACACCATAACCATCGACTGTGACAAGCCATGGTTCATGACACCCGGGGACGGGCTCTGGGCCGGGAGGACGCTGCACAATCTCTATGAGGAGGCATATACTCCCTGGGAGTGGCATGATGGCCTGATCAAAGAGGCAAACAGCCTTGGTATGGAGGCTTTTTCATCTCCCTTTGATCCCACTGCGGTGGACTATCTTGAGAATCTCAATGTGCCCGCCTACAAGATTGCCAGCTTTGAGATCAACGACATTCCCCTTATCAGGAAGATAGCCAGACTCCACAAGCCCATCATCTTCGCTACGGGAATAGCCTATGAGGAGGACATCGACCTGGCGCTGGAGACCTGCAGGCAGGAGGGGAATGAGGATGTCATTCTCCTGAAGTGCGTCAGCGCATACCCTACCCCCTACAACCTTGTGAACCTCAGGATGATAAAGGGGCTCTCGGATAAATATGAGTGTCTTGTAGGACTCTCGGACCACACTCCCGGAAGTGTCATTCCCACGGGAAGCATTCCCTTTGGTGTAAGCATGATAGAGAAGCACCTGACCCTTGACAGGAGCGCCGGCGGAGTGGACGATGCCTTTTCCATGGAGCCCGCAGAGTTCGCGGAGATGGTCAGGAACGTCCGCATCATGGAGGAGGCCCTTGGCTCCTACGAGTATAAACTCACTGACAAGCAGATAGCTGAGAGGAAGCTCTCCAGGTCCCTGTTTGTGGTAAAAGACATAAAGAAGGGCGAGAGGATCACAGAGGAAAATGTAAGGTCCATAAGACCCGGCAACGGAATGCACACAAAGCATTACGATGAGGTGCTGGGAAGGACTGCCGCGGTGGATATTGAAAAAGGAACGCCGCTTGGCTGGGAGCTGTTATCAGAGGTGGAGGATACCCAATGACAAACGAAATGATAAATTCAATGACATCGTACTTAAATTCAGGAGGAGAGCTCTTTTCATTTCTGCTTATAGCCGCCGGGTACTGGAAGATATTTGAAAAGTGCGGGGTAAAGCCTGTTTGGTCTCTGGTTCCCTTTGTCAGGAACTATATGATAAGTCTCTGCGCAGACCGGGAGGACGATGGCCGCAACTATACATTTATTGCCTTCGTTATAACAATTCTTCAGATCCTTATGGCTTTTGTACAAGGCAATAACAGGCTTATGTTGTTTTTGCTGATACCTATAATAGCTCTTCTCATAACCAAATACATATATATGGCCAGGATCTACCACGGCCTGACAAAGGTGTTCAAGAGGGGCAGGAAATGGGTAGTGCTTTTCATTCTGGTTGAGCCTGTCGCGGCCATTATCTGGGGCTTTGGAAAAAACTTTGTCCCCAGCAAAAAGGTTCAGCACTATTCTCTCGAGGATGGAGCCAAAGTTCTCGGGGAAGATGTAATCGACGAGTCGGACAAGCTCACGGTCAACATCAACAAGAGAACTGCGTCAGGCCTCTTTGGCAGAAAGATTCTTTTAAAAGATATCCACATGAATATTCCCATGGGCCACATGGTACTGCTCCTGGGCGGATCCGGTGCCGGCAAGACCACCTTTGTAAATGCTGTCACGGGCTATGAGAAGGCTGACGCCAAGATCACCCTCGGGGAAAATGACATCTACGAGGACTACAGCAGCATGATGTATGACATCGGATTCGTGCCACAACAGGACCTGATGAGAGGGAACGATACTGTGTGGCTGACATTGTCCGACGCTGCGACTCTGCGGCTTCCCTCCAGTATTTCTTTTTTCAAGAGAGCGAAGCGCATAAATGAAGTACTGGACCAGTTCGGACTCACCGCAGTCAAGAACAGCCTTGTGGAGAAACTCTCGGGAGGTCAGAGGAAAAGACTCTCCATCGCCATGGAGTTTATCTCCGATCCCACACTCTTTATCCTGGATGAGCCTGACTCGGGCCTTGACGGCGTGGTTGCCAGGGGCCTGTTTGAGAAGCTGCGGGCCATAGCGGATGAGGGCAAGATCGTTATTGTCATCACCCACACCCCCGACAGGGTAATAGATCTTTTTGATGATGTCATCGTACTGGCCAAGGATGCCACCAGAACAGGAAGGCTGGCCTGGTACGGTCCGGTGAAGGAGGCCTACGAATTCTTTGGAAAGGACTCCATGGAAGAGATACTTCTTTCAATAAATCAGAAGGACGAGGGCGGCGAGGGCCGCGCCGACGAGTTTGTTGAAAAATATGCTGACCGCATGAAGGAAAAGGTGGGGTGACAGGTATGGGAACTGGAAAGAAAAGACATAAAGGAAGAATACCACAGACCTTTATATATATAGGAAAGCTCTTCAGGATGTTCCTGTTTCAGAACGACTGGAAGGTGCTTCCCATGTCTGCCATCATCGCAGGCCTGGTGTGCTTTGCGGTCGGCGGGAATATGTACAAGACCATGGAGGGGACCCAGATGGGTGCCTTCGCCCTGTCCTGCGTCTGTGTGTGGAACGGGTTCTTTAACTCGATCCAGGGTATATGCAGGGAGAGGGCAATAGTAAAGCGTGAGCACAGATCGGGGCTGCACATCAGCTCCTACGTGGCTGCCCACATGTTTTATCAGGCGGTTCTATGCGCCCTGCAGGCGGTCATAACCATAGTTGTCTGCACTGCCATGAATGTTAAACTACCATCAGGCAACCTTGTTACACCCTGGCCCCTGGTGGACTTCGGGATAACTCTGTTCCTGATAACCTACTGTGCTGACATGCTGGCTCTTCTGGTGTCGTCTTTTTCAAAGACCACCACTGCGGCCATGACCATAATGCCATTCCTTCTTATTGTAGAGCTGCTCTTCTCGGGATCTTTCTTCAATCTTCCCAAAGAGGCAAAGCCCCTGACATATCTCACTGCCACGAAGTGGGGACTTACGGCACTGTGTACCCAGGGAGATTACAATTCCCTGCCCATGGTCACCATCTGGAACAGCGGAATGAAGATGAAGAACGTGGAGGTCAATGGAGAGAAGCCGATCAAGGAGGCATTTTCGTATCTGGAAGAAAACGGCATGAAGGAGGACTTCCTGATGCGCTCCGGTGAGCAGAACCAGAATCCGGAATATAATTTTGATCCGGCGAAGATCTATGAGTGCTGGGAGTGGCTGGCCGTGTGGATAATGGTCTACGTCATCGCAACGGTGGTGATACTGGAATTTATAGACAGAGACAAGCGATAGGAGTTGAGATGCCGGGAATCGGGATACGAGCAGATGCCAATAAGATAATTGCCAGCGGACATGTGATGCGATGTATTACCATTGCCAAGGAATTGCTGGCTCTTGGGGCTGAGGTGACTTTTTTTGTTGCGGACGAGGAGTCACGGCGGTTTTTTGACACTGTGGACTGCACCTGGGGGACGGGGTTAGTGGTTCTTGGCACCGACTGGCAGGACATGGAGGGGGAGCTCCCCATCCTGTCAAAAGAGCTGAAGGACAGGGATATCAGTATCCTCCTGGTGGATTCATATAAAGTAACAAAGGAATACTTTTCAGAGCTTTCCAAGGTCTGCGCCCTTGCCTATATGGATGACCTGGGAAAAGAGGCCTATCCTGTGGACCTCCTCGTCAACTACAGCGGGTATTATGAGCAGATCGGGTATGATGAGCTTTACAGAGGAGTTTTAACAAGAGGCGGAGAACCCGTCAGGATGCTGCTGGGACTTAAGTACGCGCCTCTGCGGCAGCAGTTCTGGAGGGAAGACTGCGGGGGCAGGGCTCATGATAAGAAAGTAGATTCCGCTGTAGAACCAGTGACAAATATAAATGCAGATTTGAGTGTGTGTACAAGTGCAGATGGGGATGAAGACGAAAGAACGACCTGGCTTTCGGACAAGACGTTGCAAGTCCTCCTGACGGCCGGTGGTGCAGACATGCATGGCATGCTGTTGGGAGTTCTGGAGGAGATGGCAGAAAAAGGGATTGTTCGCGCTGCCGCAGATTTGAAGGATGAGCATGAATCAGAAGTTCAAGGAACTGATAAAAATAGAGAACTCGTAGACGGGACGGAATGTTATGATTCCTGCACAGGAGATGCAAGGGGGATTGATATACACGTTGTTGTGGGAAGTCTCGTTAGGGATATTGATGGGGTAAGACGATTTGCGGAATGCCATGAGAATGTCATTCTTCATGAGAATGTCGAAAACATGGCAGCGCTTATGCGCAGCTGTGACGTGGCCATTGCGGCAGCAGGCACAATGCTGACCGAGTGCGCGGCAATTGGCCTACCTGCCATATATTACCAGGTGGCTGACAACCAGAAGTTCAACGTGGAATTCTGGCAGAGGACCGGAGGGATGGTCTTTGCGGGGGATGTTTCGTCGGGAGACGCCCTTGAGAAGCAGAGAGTCCTTGCAAGCATCTGTGACAATATAAAGAGGATTATGAATAATGAATCGGATCTTTTAAATATGAAAGCATCCCTTTCCGGAATTACAGACGGCCGGGGGGCTATTAGAATTTCGAAGGCGATTATTGATTTGTAATATGTTTATGTTATTCATGTATTGGAGTGAGTAGAAATATTATTCAAATGCAGCAGATGTGACTTGTGTCACAGGGCATTTGCATTGTATTAAAGTGGGGTGATCGCTGTTTTAAGTATGTTGCATTGCGATTATAACGATTGCTGTCGGTCGCCCCGGCGCGCCGGCCCACCGCCCCATGGGACCCGCCGCTCGCGCCAAGCGGGGCTCGTTAATAAGCTCACCTAAGGAAGGGAAAATATTCTTTCCCGCCGTTTCAGTTTACACCATTATATGGACATTACTCCCCGCCGAGCACAATTTGCGTACCTGTAGTATAAAATTGCACTGAAGGAACGCAAAATATGGGCATAAATGATAAGTTCTTAGAAGGAATTGCGTTGCCATTCCTTTAAAACTCATCCTGGGTACGCAAATCATAGCCATGAGAAGCCAGATTTGACCAGGATTTGCGTACCCAGGAACAAAAATCCTAGCGAAGATACGCAAACCTATCTCTCAGTGAGCTAAAAATTGGTGAAATTTGCGTACCCAGAAACATAAAATCTATTGGAGGTACGCAAATCATTACTCGATGAGGGGCAATCCTCCTCCGGCGGGCAGGATAACAAAATCCGGTTTTAGCCTGCCGCGACTTCTATAAATAGGGCTATAAATATGGACTGGCATATATGCTCCCTGTAAATAACGTAAATCCAAGGAATATCTAACCTTTTTCCTTAGGTGACTATAATACCGAGCCCCGCTTGGCGCGAGCGGCGGGTCCCATGGGGCGGTGGGCCGGCGCGCCGGGGCGACTGTTGGCGATATACTACAGAGATGGTTAGCTATCATAAACAAAGAATAACCTTAGAATTATTATATTGACTCAGAATACTATAAAACATCCAGGAGATAAAAATGAGAGCACTTGCAATGATAACTGCCAGGGGAGGCAGTAAGAGAATCCCCAGGAAGAATATCAAAGACTTTAACGGCAAGCCTATAATCGCCTACTCCATTGAGGCGGCCAGGGCATCGAAGGCCTTTGAGGAGGTCATGGTGTCTACGGACGATGAGGAGATTGCGGAGATTGCCCGGGCTTATGGGGCATTGGTTCCCTTCATGCGCAGTTCCAAAACGTCAAATGACTACGCCACTACAGTGGATGTCATAGAGGAAGTCATCAGGGAGTATCAGGTGAGGGGGCATGAGTTTGACGTGGCTGCATGCATCTATCCGACTGCGCCTTTCGTGACCGGGGACAGGCTGAGGGAGGCGGTTTGGAAGCTGGCGGCTTCGGACGCTGATTCCCTGATACCGGTTGTGAGGTTCTCATACCCGCCCCAGAGGGCCATGGAGATAAGGGACGGTAGTCTTGTATTCAGACAGCCCGAGTACCTCTCTGCCAGGTCCCAGGACCTGGTTCCCCACTACCACGACGCGGGACAGTTCTATGTGTTCAAGGTAAAGAGCTTTCGGGACAATCGTGGGATAATGGTGGGCAACATACTTCCCATGGAACTTTCGGAACTGGAGGTACAGGACATCGACAGTGAGGTTGACTGGAAGCTGGCGGAGCTAAAGTATAGCCTGCTCCATGCCGATAAACATAACGGATGACTACGGGTATAGCTGCATACTTTCAGGGCTTTTGACAGGCCCTTAAAAGAGGATAAACATTTCCTCTTTTAAAACTGTGACCTTTGGGTTATAATGTGGAATGGAATTATATGTATTCATAGATGAAATTACAGAAACACCCGCATCCCAGGATGAGGGGCATTGATATGTTGTACTGAAAGGGGTAATTTGAGACTATGCAGTATGCAGATATCGGAATAGATTTAGGAACAGCTTCTGTCCTTGTTTATATCAAAGGCAAGGGCGTTGTTTTAAAAGAGCCATCAGTTGTGGCTTATGACAGAGATACGGAAGAGATCAAGGCCATCGGAGAGGATGCGAGACTCATGCTTGGCCGTACACCCGGCAATATCGTGGCTGTAAGGCCCCTTCGTCAGGGCGTTATCTCCAATTACAAGATCACAGAGCAGATGATGAGATACTTCATCAAGAAGGCAATCGGCAGGAGGATCCACAGGAAGCCCTTCATAGCTGTGTGCGTTCCCAGTGGAGCCACCGAGGTTGAGAAGAAGGCGGTTGAGGATGCAACAAGACTCTGCGGCGCCAGGGATGTCAAGACCATCGAGGAGCCCATTGCTGCAGCCATCGGTGCCGGAATCGATATCACCAAGCCCTGTGGCAATATGATCGTTGATATAGGTGGCGGAACATCAGATATTGCTGTCATTTCACTTGGCGGCACCGTTGTCAGCACATCTGTCAAGGTGGCAGGCGACGACTTTGATGAGGCCATTGTCAGATATATGAGGAAGAAACACAACCTTCTCATCGGTGACAGAACAGCCGAGGACATCAAGATCAAGATCGGTTCAGCTTATCCAAGGGCTGAGAACGACTTCCTTGATGTAAGGGGCAGGAACCTGGTGACAGGTCTTCCCAAGACTGTCAGGGTATCCTCCGAGGAGACCGAAGAAGCCCTCAGGGAGCCCACGGCACAGATAATTGAGGCGATCCACAGCGTTTTGGAGAACACACCTCCGGAGCTTGCTGCTGATATCGCAGACAGGGGAATAGTACTCACAGGAGGAGGAGCACTTCTCCGCGGACTTGAGGAGCTCATTTATTCCAAGACAGGCATCAATACCATGACAGCTGAGGATCCGATGACAGCGGTTGCAATAGGTACAGGCCGCTATGTTGAGTTCATAGCCGGTTACCGCGAGGACTAAATAACTTTTGGCACTGCGCAGGGATTGTGCGGTAGTATGACCAGGAGGGGCAGACAGGGGAATTTATGGTAAAAGGTCTTTATACTGCTTACACAGGAATGATCAACGAGCAGCACAGAATGGATGTGCTCACCAACAACCTTGCTAATGCCAACACCAACGGATACAAGAAGGAAGGCGCAACATCACAGTCTTTCCGTGATCAGCTTGCGCTCAAGATCAAAGATTATAGTGATGCCCCGTTCACTGCACGTGGACTGGGCATTATTAATCCGGGAGTCAAGATTGGCGAGGGATACGTGGACTGGTCCGAGGGTCCCATGAAGGAGACGGGCAACACCTTTGACCTGGCCATCGGCGGCTACGGGTTCTTCGGTATCGAGTACACCAACAAGGCTGTGAACATCGAGAGGGACCAGGCCGGACAGACTGAGATCATGTACACCAGGGATGGTAACTTCACCCTCACCTCTGAGGGCACTCTGGTCACCAGGGACGGAGACTTTGTCCTCTCCCAGGACGGCGCACATATCGAGGTGGACCCGAACCTTCCGGTGCAGATAAACACCCTGGGTGAGATCATGCAGGACGGCGAGGTTGTGGCGACCATTGGGCGGTTCGATTTTGAAAAAGTCACCTACCCCGATGGCCGGATGACCTATGAGACACTGGAGCACTACGGTGAGAACATGTACGTGGCCACGGATGAGGCCACAGAAATTGAGGCCACCGGCTCTGTATACGCAGGCTTTTTGGAGCAGTCCAATGTGTCTGTGGTAGATGAGATGGTGCAGATGATAGCGACTCAGAGGAACTACGACACCAACCAGAGGATGATCACCACCATCGATGACACCCTTGATATCGCAGTGAACCAGCTGGGACGTCTGTCCTGACATTTTGATTAATACATTTTTTGCAAATTGATATAAAGAGAACCGCACTGCAGGACGATATATAAAAGAGAAATCATAATCTTTATTATGTCACGGATGACAATACTTCACCTGGGTAAGGGAATGTAATACCAGGGTGATGCGGAGGTGACTCTATGGTAAGAAGTCTATGGACAGCTGCAACCGGCATGAATGCCCAGCAGACAAATGTCGATACAATTTCCAACAACCTGGCCAATGTCAATACTACGGGTTACAAGGCCCAGGGAGCCCAGTTCAAAACTCTTTTGTATCAGGAGCTCCAGTCCGTGACCACAACTCAGAACGGAGATCCCAAGCCTACCAATTCGCAGGTGGGACTTGGAACACGTACATCGTCCATCAACCAGTTCTTTTCCCAGGGCTCGTTCCAGGAGAATGCCAATCCGGCGGCACTGGCCATAAGCGGTGACGGATTCTTCGGCATCCAGGGCAACGACGAGAATACAATTCTCTATACCAGAAACGGTAACTTCACCTGGGCGCTGGACGGCGAGGGCGGCGGACTTGTGCTGACAAATGCAGAGGGCAACAAGGTCCTCAACAGCAACGGAGAGGAGATTACTGTTGACGGCAATTACGTGGCAAGCCGTATTACCATCAGCGGCGACGGCATGATCTACTATCCCAATGAGCAGGGCGTTCCCGAGGAGATAGGCGGACCCATCGGTCTGTGGCAGTTCTCCAACAGGGAGGGACTCCAGAGGGTAGGCGGCGTGGCATGGCAGCAGACCGCAGCCAGCGGAGAGCCTATCAGTGAGTATGAAAATGCTGACAATCTCAAGAGGAGCGAGATCGTTCAGGGATACCTTGAGGGCTCCAATGTCAATGTGGCAACAGAGATGGTCAATCTGATCGTTGCCCAGAGAGCATACGAGATGAACTCTACAGCCATCCAGACAACGGATGAGATGATGCAGACAGCTAACTCGCTTAAGAGATAAAAAGGTATAATATAAATGGCAGGAATGGATATAAGAGGTCTTAACGCCTCGGCGTTAACTGAATATGCCATGCAGGAGAGCAAAAATGCCAGTACCGCTGCTCTCCAGAAAAAGCTTGAGAACACTTCCGAGCATTCCTCGGATGATGAGCTCTGGGCTGCCTGCAAGAGCTTTGAGGCTTACTTCCTTGAGCAGGTCTTCAAAGAGATGCAGAAGTCGGTGGATGCGTTAAAGCCCGAGACTTCTGATCATTCCACATCAACTCTTGTGGACTACTTTAAGAATCAGACACTTCAGGATGTCTGTGCCACCAGCGTGGAGACGCAGAGCAATGGCTTTGCCCAGATGCTCTACGAGAACCTGCGTAGGAACTACGATATTCCTGAGGCTAAGACAGGAGAGACGGAGTAACCGTTATCCTGAATATATTCCGCTAAGGCACGAGTCGGGCATGCCTGCATGTCCGGCTTTTGATGTGCGCGGGACAGGAAAAATCCATTGATTTGGGGGAGGATGTGTCACAATATGGTATATGATGAATTCTGCGAAGAAGTGTGCGCAGTCCTTGCAGAGAGATATTCAGCAGATGGCTGGGGACTCAGGAGGTACACAAAAGGGGACGTTGGAAAAAAGGAGCATGACATCGCTTTTATTAATAGAACAAACATGAAGTACTATGGCCGTGAGAGTGACGTGCTTGGCGGCGACTTTTTGGAGATGTTCCTGGGTCCGGAATTTGATCCCGACATGTACTGCCGTTTTGAGCTGCAGTATCTTCACAGTAAGTATATCCAGGGCGGATGGGACAGAGTCTATGAAGCTATTGATTACAACCTTGACGCCTGCCTCGATTCAAAATATTACCTGAACCATATTAGGGAATATGATGAGGTGAGGGACAGACTGATAGTCAGGCTCCTTAACTACAAGAACAACGAAGAGGCGCTGGAGGGAAAGATCTACTGGAAAGTCGGGGATTTTGTGCTGGCACTGTACCTTGTGGTGCGTTTTCATGAGTTTGACACCATCTCATGCAAGGTTGATGAAGAGATGCTGGATGAGTGGGGGATCCCTGAATTTGAGCTGATGAACCTTGCGCTGTACAACTCAAACATTTATTATCCTCCCAGAGTTTATACGACTTTCAAAGAGGCTGTCAGACAGAAATACTCTGACGGGGCATTCATGAAGCTTGGCGATGACACTGATCTTACCAAGGATATGGGCGTCAGCATCTTTGCCTGCCATGGTACAGTCAATGGCGCCATCGGATTCTTCTACCCGGGAGTCATGAAGCGCATAAGCCAGATGGTTGGGGACAGGGACTACTATGTGGTATTTGACTCTACTGGATGCTATCACATATATATATGCGATGAGATCAAACTTGCGGCCCTGCAGGAGAGGCTCATAAGTGTCAATGCCAGGATACCTGATAAAGAGAAGGTGTCGGATATGGTGTGGCGTTATGACTGCCAGAAGCACAGGCTGATTTCAGATACACAGATAATAATAAGCGGGATGTTTCAGTGAAACATCCCGTTAGATTTTTATATATAGGTTTTATGTTAAAATTCCTCATCGTCTGATTCGCTCTCTAGTGGAAACCACTCCGGTTTCTCATCCAGGGGCCGGTAATCATTCATCAGGCCATTCTGCTCATCAGGAAGGAACCCTGCGGTTTCCTCCGCTGTTGTCTCTGCACCGGCTTCACTGGCTTCGCCCGTATCTATGTCTGACAGGAGCCAGTCAATATCCTTCTCCAGAATCTCTGAAAGCTTGATCAGCTCGTAATCTGCAACGAACCTAGATCCTATCTCCATGCGGCTTATGGAGTCCCGTTCAACTTCTATTCCCTGCTTCTGCAACTCCTCAGCCAGTTCTTCCTGCGACAGTTTGATGGCCTTTCTCGCCTCCCTGAGGCGTGGCCCGCTGATATTGTTCTTTCCCCGGTAATCGTAAATCTTCATTTTATCCACCATGTTTGCACAATAATTCATATTAAATTTATCGCTTTTAAAGGGATGTGGATTGCTAAAGATAAGAGGGTGGAAAATAAAGGGGATTGATTTTACAAAAATAAGATAATAAAATTAAAGTATCAATTGATACTTTAAATGGGGGCGTAAAATAGGCAGAGGGATTGACTAAATGCTGATTATAAAAAGTGAAAAGAGAATATGTCCATGTTGCATGGATGAGCATGATGTGAAGACTGTGCAGGTTCAGGATAGTGCGACTTTTAAAAAGTGGAAAGTCACATATGAGGCTTATTATATGTATTGTGACATAGCTGAAGAGCTGTTTATGGAAGGCAACCAGATAAGTGATAATGATATCAGCATGAAGGATGCTTATCGAAAAGCAGAAGGATTGCTGACAACGGAGGAGATTAGAAGTATTCGAAGTAAATATGGCATTACGCAAAGTGATCTGTGTACATTACTAGGATGGGGAGGCAAGACGATTACAAGATACGAGAGCCACCAGGTACAGGATAAAGCCCATGACATGATATTAAAAAAAATTGGGACCGATCCGGAATGGTTTATGATACTTTTGAAAGATGCTAAGGACAATCTGAATGAGGAAGCATATCAAAAGTATTTTACTTCGGCAAATGCTCTGATTCAGACCAATAGTAGGAAAAAGCTTTTAGTAGTTGGGACGCCTAGAAATAATACGGAAGAACATTTGCGGTATGCTAGAGACGACAGTTATGATGCAGGTTATGTATCAGGATCTGCACATGCCAGGAATGAGGACATAAAAAAGCTTGCAGATTATTTTAAGATTCAGACTCCTGCGCTATCCCATGCCAGGGCTATAAAAATGGCAGAGGGTATTCTGAGGAGCTGATATGGTAATAACGGGCACCGCAGAATATGACAAAAAGACAGTAAAACTACAGGTGCGGTAAATAGGATGGCTTGAACCAGACCCAGAATGAGGCTGAAAATCAGGCTTGACCATGCTATAATCAAGAAACAGAGGAAGCTTTTAAAATATGGAGGCAGCGGCCTATGTTTAAAATAATAGAGAATGATAAGAGTACAACTATAGAAGAAATGGAGTTTAATTATCCTAACTGTATTATCCTTTATGTTGAGAACCCTTCCGATGGATATTTGGAGATGGGAACACCTATTGCAATATCAGACATTAAAGATATTAGTAAACTGAAAGACTATGAAGCTATGCAGAAGAGTAAAAATATCAGTACAAGCATAGCAGTATCTTCTGAGAAAAATCTTACAGCAAACATAGTGGGTTAATGGATCGAAGAGAAATAGAATAATATTGGGAATCAAACTTTTTGAGGGTCTGACTTTGATTGTCGGGCCCTTTTAGTATGATAGGGGAAAATCAGAGTTATGAGTGTATTTGCCAAAACGTTACATGTAACGGGTTTCATGTTGTCCCACTGTACTATATCCCGTAAAATAGAATTAAAGACAATATTTCTTAATGATATTACGAACAATAGAGACCCGAAAGGAGCAATCCTATGGCAGATCAGTCTTACAATTTTTGCCCGGCATGTGGCACTAGATTACGCGGAAATGCACGATTCTGCAACAGTTGCGGTGCATCCCTGAACCCGGGAGCTGGTACATGGCAGCAGCCATCTTCACCCACCACCCCGCAACCGAACCCTGTCATCGAGCCCAGAACCCCGCAACCGCGCTCTGTCTTTGCGCCCAGAACCCCGCAACCGAATTCTGCCCCGGCAGGGAGATCCGTTGCAGGCAGAGCACCAGCTTCAGCAGTCAATCCCCAGACTGCAGCAGCCACGAAGATTAAGCGATACCCCTTTCTACGTCTTATCCTTGTGGCAGCCTGCGCTGCTATGCTATATATCATCTGGAAGGACGGCGTGAGAAATGTTGAAAATGCCATGACGGGTCCCAGTGCATTCACGGAGCCGGTGTCAGGGGATGAGGATGCACAGGAGCTCCAGATGATATACGACCAGATATACGCTTCTCCCCAGGAGGCTCCGGAATCAAAGCTTTCCCATGAGAACTACGGATGGCTATACAGTATAACAGAAGAGGGGGATGACTGAAATGAATGTACGAAAGAGATTTCCCAAACTGCTTCTATGTATAACACTTATTATTGCTTTTGTTTTGGCAGGGATAACACAGCCAGGCTTTCTGCTTCCCTTTTTTGAGCCTGCTGTCCCGAAACAGGAAGGTATACTCGAGGATGAATATTATGTTGAGCCTGAAGGTGGAAACAGCAGGGCTTTTGAGATTACTGCCGACCAGGGATTTGTGATCTCTGCCGAGGAGAATGCTCTCGACAAGGACAGGGACTTTGCTGTTACCGCCCTTGCCGAACAGGACCTGAAAAATCTTACTGAGACGTCGCTAAGTACAGAGGAAATCGGTGTTGTACCCCTTTTGGGCTGGAAGGTTGATGCCGGAATGGAACCTGATGATGTCATGCCTGGTGGGTTCCACATGGAGTTTGATCTTGCCGAGTATGGCATACCGGAATATGTCTATCCCTATGTCAGGGCATACCATATCGATGATGAAGGAATCTGGGAAGAGTATTCAACAGAGCTCAAAGGATCTGTTCTTAGTGCAGATGCAAGGCACAATGGCATTGTCGCCTTGGGCCTTATCCTGGCGGACACTTTTTTCTGGCCTGTCTTTCTTGAAACAACCGGTCTGATTTACTGGTATGTAGTGAATAATCCGGATGGAACCAAGTTGTCCAACATGAATGAGTTCCCTGTATACGAGATGGATGAACTTGTCGAGGTAAAGAAAACTGATGAAGGATATGCGCCTGAATTCAATGCCTTTGGAAAGCAACTGTATACTCTGAAATTCAGTCTGACAGATGAAGCCTATGATCTCCAGAAAAAGCTGGCGGAAATTGAATTTGAAACCTACAATTCATGCGCAGATGAAGCAGCAGAATACATGAAAAAGGAGTATGGCGAAGATTACCTCAGGACCATGAATCCAAATCTTGCAAATGCACTGACTGTCATACAGCAGATAAAGCTGTTTAATGAAAAGCTGCAGGAGGATAAGCAATACAAGCTTAGAAAGAAGCGTCTTGCAGGCGAGCTGGAGATGACATTTAAGTGGGAAAATGTACACCGGATGGCAGACCTTGTCCGTACAGCCTATTATTATCTCAGGGACGTTGCTAAAGTAAGGGTTCCAAAGGACTGTCCTGTTATATACATGAACACCAGCTCTGAGGATGCGGCAACAATCCAGCGGGTCCCCGACCTTCAGGCATTTACTGTTATGAAGACCAAAGGGGTAGGGGTTTCCGAAGTGTCTGACACACAGATCCTGAGCACCCTGACCCATGAAATGGGCCATCAGTGCCAGAGAGAATACGTTTCCATGTATACAGCAAAGCCAAAATATGATGAAGCCTGTGCACAGCTTCTCGAAGAGCAGGCCTATGCGTATTACAGGACACACATATTGAATATTTCTCTTGGTCAGGATGGCGGGGTCACGGCATCATTTGATCAGGTACAGGACGGGGAAGGTATCATGAGATCAATGCCTGAGCTGGGTAATGGTCAGGATTACAGATACTATTCATGTGAGATGGACAGCTCCTTCAGCTACACCTGGCTTACATCAGAATCTACTAAATTCCGGCGTAATTATGGTCAGAAGACCGTTGAAAAGCCACCTGCACATAGGAAATGGTATGAAAAAGGCTGGGATTATATGGTAGGCATCGATGCGACAATGGGTTACCCCTATGCCCGCTTCCTGGATTTCCTGTGGAAGGACTATGAGGCAAGGACGGATATGAAGATTACCTGGGACAGACTGTTTAATATATACCTGTGGTGTGATTTACCCCGTCCGGCATTGTCGACCATACTTAAGAAGGCATTCAGGCTCACCGATGAAGGCCTGACCCAAAAGTATATGGAATTTGCCAAGGAGAACAAGACAGTCTTTTACAACTATGGCATAGAAAAGGAGGGTCAGTATTACAACCCTACCATTGGAATTAAAAATAAAAACGGCGGCAAGATAAAGCTGTACAATCACAACTATACCATCATGACCAGGTTCTTTGAGCCCTATTTCCCCGAGGATTACAACAAGCAGGCAGCACTTGTCCTCAAACAGGATGCAGGCTTTAAGAACACTTTTTCAGACATGACTCTTATACCTGTTGGTAACACGGACTGCGAGCCCTGTAAGGACGGTCTTTTTTATAGGCCCCAGTCCGTTGACTCTCTTATACAGGGTGCCATCCTGGAGGTGGACGGGGGTACCCACGGTGTTGCAAAGAGCACCTGGAATTTCCTCTCCTGGAAGAAAAAGGCTGAGGGGTATTCGCTCTGGACGCTGCTGGCACCAGACGAGATCAGACCGGAGCTGAAGGATGGGCAGATTGCCTTTAAGATGCCCTACAAGAGCGACGCTGCCAAGGCTAAGGTTGTCGATGGTTACCGCGTGACCGTGACCCCATCTACCTCTCCGGAGAATCCGCATATTGAGTATCTGGATCTGGATATTTCGGGGAAGGAGAGATCGATCAATCTTAAAGAATTTTTCAGCGAGGAACTCATAGAACGTGCCGAGAGGGAGGATCTTGTGGACAGCGTGAATTTCACGGTCTCTGTATGCGAGTTTGTCAAGGATGCTGATGGCAAAAGACATTTCGGCCCCGAGTCCAATCCCGGAGGAGGCATGAGTGCCCTGCTCAAGGAGATGGGCGCCCACGAGGGAAGGGTAACCATCACCCTCCACTGGTTCGGGCCCGATGACCTGGACCTCCACTGCATCACGCCCCAGGGCGGACATATCTCCTTCGATAACAAGGAGGCTGACGGCGGATATCTGGATGTTGACATGAACATTTCGGGAGACAGAAGTGAATCCGTCGAGCACATCTACTTTGACAAGCCCGATGCGGGAGACTATAAGGTGTATATTGACAACTACACGGACCGCACCGACGGTGACACCAGGGCAGAGATATACATTTCTGTTGAGGGAAAAGAGATAATTGCAGACACCACAAACCTTGGCTCAAGCAGTAAGACCTGGACAGTCCGGACCTACTCCGCAACCAAGAAGGAATCCGGTGCTGAGTATCTGATAGCTGAGCCGGTAAATGGCGGATGAGCTACGGGGACGGGGTTGCTGGTTCAAAAAATGAACCGACAACCCCGTCCCGCAGGGATCAATAGCATGAAGACAAAAACAGCAGGTCAAAAACGACCTGCTGCTTGTTTTTTCAAGGACTATTTATAATACTTCATAACCTGTTCTTTTGTAACATTGCTGTAATCTTCATTCATTATGACTGCGTCATATAATGAGTCAAAATCATTTATATAGCCCTTAAGGCTCTGCACCAGAGCTTTAAGGCCTTTCTCTATACCCTTGTTTTCCATTGCGGTCGCATATGTACACATATCAGATACCTCGCTTTCCACTTTGCTAATGGCTCGATCATTATACCATATTTGGGGAATCCTTGTCTGTCACCCGAACTAAGAATCTGCTCCGCAATAGAGTAATACTTATGCCAGCGTGAGAAGAGTTATTTTCATTCACATATCATTCCATACCTTCGTCCCTCAGGGAGCATGGCGTGAACGAAAAAACATTTATTTCTTAAGATTTTCTTAAGGTCCTTGAAATGCACAGAGTAAAGTGATATTGTCTTACTTGCATCAATTCCTGATGCAACAGCCATTATTCTGATGGCGGTGGTTTTCCAAGATACCTAAAGGTACATAAAGCAAAGAGGAAGCATGTAGCTATAAGCCTCATTGTTATGAAAAAAGGGAGGTGTTATACTTTAGATGGAAACTCAGGATGTAGAAGAAAAACGCAGACTGGACTGGCATTCCGGCTTTGAGGGAGGCCTCCGACTGAGCTTAAGAAAATACGCGTCGGCGCTGTTCATTGAGAGGGAACATCCGCTGTCACTTGAGCCGCTTATGATAGATTTTCTTGTAATCAAGAAAATGGAAGATGTTGAGATTGATAATGCGCTAGGAAGGCATTTTCTGAAGCACAACATAATTGAATACAAAAATCCGAACGATGAGCTAAATATCGATGTTGTCTGGAAAACAATTGGTTATGCTGGCCTATATAAGAGTTTTGGGAAAACTGTCAATGAGATAAAAATTAGCGAGTTGACAATAAATATCATCAGAGCTACAAGGCCGTTAAAACTGCTTAATAACCTGATGGCGGGAGGCAAAAGTATTAGTTGTGTCAGCCCGGGGGTATACAGAATAGAGGGGCTTACAGAAATAGCGCTCAATGTAGTGGTGATAAATGAATTGGAAGACCGCGAACTTTTGGCATTGTCAATCATGAAGAGGAATGCAAAAGAGGAGGACGTAAGGGAGTTTATTACGGAGGCCGGAGGATTCGCGGAATCTGGAGATAAACGAAATGCGGATGCGGTTCTTCAGATATGTGCAGGGGCCAATACAGAACTGTTTACAAGACTGAGAGGTGATAAGGTTATGTGTGAAGCATTAAGGGAAATAATGGCAGAGGACTTAAAGGAAGCTGAGGATAAAGGCATAGGGCTCGGAATAGAGCTGGGAACAGATCGTGTGAACTCGCTTAACAGGATTCTGATTGCCGAGGGAAGGCTGGATGACCTAACTAGGGCAACATCTGATCCGGCTTACCAGAAAGAGCTGATAAAAGAGCTTGTCCCTGTAGGAAAAGAATAATTGGCCAAAGCTGCCAATTATGCTGCAGCAGGGCAATAAGTGCCTGTCATCCGCACGGGTGGCACGATAAACCAATCAAAAAGGCGGGGGATCTAAAGTCCCTCGCCAAAATTATGCCCTGAAATATTATCCCTTAGTATGGATATCGCCCTTGCCTGTGAGAAGATAATACGGAGTGCATCCAAGTATATCCGCAAAGAACTTCACCTCATAATCTGAGACAAAGCGGGTGCCCTTCTCAATCCTGCACAGGGAGATGCGGTCTAA
>JAEEGL017383016.1_pt1 | contig 58508 bp, 47 predicted proteins | sample 9134231 | NCBI WGS metagenome assembly JAEEGL01 (sample SAMN16246548, study PRJNA631951) | gut metagenome | biome: gut microbiome; feature: rumen; material: fiber-attached | host: Bos | place: Iran: Karaj | collected 2018-10
CATGTCCGATCCCGAGGACGAAGAGATCGAAGCGATAACCGAGGCCTTCTCGGAGGCCGGCGGAGAGGATCTCTGATTTTTTTCCGGGCGGGAGGGGCTCTCCCTTCCCGCCGCACCAATCCGTCCGCATAATTTTTTTTGTCAAATTTAAATTAATTTAGGTATAGCTAAATTATTCTGATGATTATGAATACATCTCAGAAATACTGTATTTAAATGTAACTATGGATTAGTTATCCAAACGTTTATCTAATCGATGACGGATAGCGTGCCCGGCTTTCGAAATATTATTCAGGTGAAATCATGCACATAATGGAAGGGTTCCTAGACCCGATCTGGTGCGCCGTATGGTTCGTACTGGCAATCCCGTTCGTAATCCTAGGAGCCAAAAAAATCATCGACCTGATGAGGAACCATCCGGAGCACAAAATGACCATCGCTCTGGCTGGGGCCTTCATCTTCTTGCTGTCCTCTCTGAAAATACCGTCCGTCACCGGATCAAGCTCTCACCCCACCGGAACCGGATTCTCCGTCGTCATGTACGGGATCTGCGCCACCTCTTTCCTCGCGACCATCGTCCTGATATTCCAGGCCATCCTTCTGGCCCACGGCGGTCTCACCACCCTCGGAGCCAACATCTTCTCCATGGGGATCGCCGGACCCGCCTGCGGTCTCCTGTTCTGGATACTCCTCAAGAAAGCCACCGGCAACGTGCCTCTCAGCATGTTCTTCGCGGCTCTCTTCGCCGACCTGTTCACCTATGTGGTCACCGCTTTCCAGATGACCCTCAACCACGGGCAGTCCGTCGAAGCGTTCGTCGATTTCATGACCAACTACGCGGTCACCCAGATCCCTCTGGCAATCATCGAAGGAATCCTGTTCTTCATGTTCGCCACCTACCTCATCCGCAACAAGCCCGAGCTCCTCGACATCACCGTCGACTCCTTCAAGCCCAAGAAGGAGGTCTCCGCATGAGCAACAGCAAATGGATCTACATCGGAGGATTCGCGGTCATCGCGATCATGTGCCTCGCGGCTCTGGCATATGGAGCCACCCAGGGGGCCGAGTTCGGAGGCGCCGACGACGGTGCCGAAGGCGTGGTCGAAGACGTGGATCCCGGATACGAACCCTGGTGGAGCGGCATCTTCGGGGACTACGAGCTTCCCGGAGAGACCGAGAGCCTTCTCTTCGCCCTTCAGGCCGCCATCGGCGCGATAATCATCGGTTATTTCATCGGCCGCACGGTCAAGAGAGCATAAACTTCGAGGGGCCAGCCCCCTCATTCCAATTTTGACGACCGGTCATAACATGTCAGAGCAGACGCAGATGGATACGCTCGCCTACAGTTCCAGGATGCTGTCGTGGGCGCCTTTGGGAAAATTCCTGTTCGTAATCGCGGTCCTGATAGTCAACATCATGACCAGCTCGATGCTGGTCCCGTTCGTTACACTGGCTATAGGGCTGATATTGATGGCCTACTCCACCAATTTCAAGATACCGTTCTTCGTGGGCCTGGCCCTGGCGGAGGCGCTGCTCATTCTCGCCATAGGCGCGGGGATCATATCCATCACTGGGGACAAAGCCGATCCGGCGATATGGGACACTAATCTCCTCTGGTTCGACATCTACATGACCGCAGACAGCTTCAACAAGGCCTGGCTCATCCTTTTCCGCGGAGTGGCGGGGATGTCCGTCATGCTGGCTTTCGCCACTTCCACCCCGATCCCGCATCTCTCGCAGGCCCTCAGGCAGATACGCATGCCCCGCGAGGTTTCCGAGCTCGTGGTCCTCATCTACAGATACGGATTCCTTCTTCTGGAGAGGATGGAGTCCATGTGGGACGCGGCGCACTGCAGGATGGGTTTCAACGGCTTCATGAACACCATGAAGACCACCGCGTCGATAGCGGTGGGGATATTCACCTCATCTTCCAACATGGCCGACAAGGCGCAGATCGCCCTGGACTGCAGGAATTACCAGGGCTTTTTCCCGGTATACAATTCGCCTCCGAAGGTAGGGGTCAAATGGATCGCGTTCACCGCCGCCGTTTTCGTCCTCATCTACCTGTTCGGAATCCATACCGAAGGCTGGATAAACATGGCCAAGCTGTTCTTCGGGGAGGCGATATGATGGCCAACATCCTGGAGACCAGGGATCTGACCTACGCTTACACCTCCAGGCAGGAGGATCCCTCGCTGGATTCCGTCAGCGTCGGGATATCCGAAGGCGTGAGGACCGTCATCCTTGGCGCCAACGGCGCGGGGAAATCCACGCTGTTCTACCATTTCAACGGCATTTTCAAGCCCAAATCGGGGGAGGTCCTCTACCGCGGGAAGCCCCTGGAATACACGCGCGAGGCGCTCAGCGTCCTGCGCAACGAGATCTCGGTCGTCGTCCAGAACCCCGACGAACAGATATTCTCCGCCACCGTGGAGGAGGACGTCGCCTTCGGCCCGATGAACATGGGCATGGAAAGGGACGAGATCGAGCGGAGGATACAGCATTCGCTGTTCAAGGTGGGCATGGAGGACTACCGCTACCGGCCCACGATCCAGCTTTCATACGGCCAGAGGAAGAGGGTCGCTCTTGCAGGGGCGCTGGCGACGGACCCCAAAGTCCTGATATTGGACGAGCCCACCGCCGGCCTGGACCCTCAGATGTCCCAGGAGGTCATCGAGCTCGTGGAGGAGCTGATCTCGGCGGGCACCACCGTCATAATATCGACCCACGACGTGGACCTGGCTTACTCATGGGCGGACGAGATCCATGTCCTGAGGAGGGGGAAGCTTGTCTATTCCGGGAAGCCGGAGCCTTTTTTCGAGGACAGGGTGCAGACGGCGCTGGCCGGCCTGGTGCTCCCGCATACGTTCTCCGTCAACCATTCGGTGCAGGCCATCCGCGGGCTGCCCGAGGCGCCTTTCCCGAGGACCAACAGCCAGATGCTCTGCAAGATGCTGCCGGACTGCGACGCGGCCGGGAAGATACGCCTGATCCCGGTGTCGGATTCCCTGCCGGAATGTGCCGGAGAAGGCCGCGTGGGGATATACGGGTCCAACGTCCGCCGCCTGTTCAGGGCCGCCGGGATGACCCCCGACTTCCATTTCAACGCGGTGGAGCATTGCCTCATGGAGGCGGTTTCCGGCCGCGATGCCGTACTATATTGCGACGAAAGCGTCAGAGCCGCGGTCCTGGAGCGCATACAGTCCATGGAGCAGTTCGGGAAGTGCGTGGAGGTGGTCATGTGAATGTCATAGAGACGGAGAACATCACCTACTATTACGAGGGCGCGAAGACGCCTTCCATGAAGGGCGTCAGCATCTCCATCAGGAAAGGCGTCAAGACCGTCATCCTGGGTGCCAACGGCGCGGGGAAGTCCACGCTGTTCTACCACTTCAACGGCGTCGTGAAGCCCAAGGAAGGCGTCGTGAAGGTCATGGGGGAGCCTGTGAGCTACAGGAAGAAAGGCCTCACGGCGCTGCGCTCCAGAATCGCGGTGGTGCTCCAGAATCCCGACGACCAGGTTTTCGGGCAGACTGTGGAGACCGACATCGCTTATGGTCCCAGGAACATGAAGCTGCCCGAGAGCGAGGTCAAGGAGAGGGTCGAGGAAGCCCTTTTCCAGACCGGCCTCGGGGATCTCAGGGACAAGAACACGCTCCAGCTGTCCTACGGGCAGAGGAAGAGGCTCGCTCTGGCCGGGGCTCTGGCGATGAAGCCCGAGGTCCTGATAATGGACGAGCCCACCGCCGGCCTGGATCCGCAGATGGCTCTGGAGCTCATGGAGCTCGCGGAACAGCTCCACCATATGGGCACCACCATAGTGATATCCACCCACGACGTCGATCTGGCTTACGCCTGGGCGGACGAGATCCACGTGCTCAGGAGAGGGGAACTCATATTCTCCGGGAATTCCGAGGATTTCTACTCCGATCCGATGGCGGTCCATTCCACCGGCGTCATGCAGCCTTCCATGTTCGTGATCAACAACAATCTCGCAGCCTTCCGCGGGGAGGATCCGGCGCCGTATCCGAGGACGGAATCCCAGCTGGTTTCCAAGATGGTGTCCGGCCCCAAAGGCAGGATGACTGCGATCCCGGTGGGAACCGATACGGATGCCGCGGCTCTCGGCAGGATCCTGGACGGCAGGGGCGATTCCAAGGTGGGCGTTTTCGGGACGGTATCCCGCAGGATGATGTATGACTCCTCGCTTCCGGCGGATTATGTGTTCAACGGATTCGAGTCGTGCATGGGGGAATGCCTGATGGGCAGGGACTCCATATTGGTGTGCGACAGGGATTCGATATCCCTGATAGAATCCAAGATCCAGCGGCTGAAGGATTTCGGCACCGAGGTCGGATTCGAAGTCCGGGCATGAGGCCATCCCGGGCTTCCGATCTTGTTTTTCTGTCTGCCCGAAACCATTTAATAATTTTAATTGCATACAATTTAATTGTACGAAATTGAAAGGTGAACGAAATGGAAGACAGCAGGAAACTTTTGGACGCCATGCAGATGATCGTGACCAACCTCTCCCAGCAGGCCGACGGGCACATGATCCAGTCGAGGATCTTCAGCAGCCTCGGATTCTCCAAGCTCGCCGAGAAATATGCCGGGCACGCCGACGAGGAGAGGGGCTATGTGATCAAGATCGCCGACCGCATGATGGACCTCGGCGCGGAAGTCAGGAACGAGGCCAAGCCCGCCATGCCTGTGTGCAAGGATCCCGTCGAATGGGTGAAAACCGACCTCCAGATATCGAAGGACGGCCTCAAGGCTCTCAGCGGGATCATGTGCCTCGCCGCGGCCGACGTCACCACCTACGACATCCTCAAGGAATACTACAAGGACGAGGAGGAAGACATGCACTGGGGAGAGCAGCAGCTCGACCTCATCGCCATGATCGGCGTCCAGAACTGGCTGGTCCAGCAGCTCTGAGGCGATTCAGATGGGAATCTACGATTTCAGCGTGAAAGCGAGGGACGGATCCGAAGTCCCTCTGTCAGACTACAAGGGCAAGGTTCTGCTCATCGTCAACACGGCGACCGGCTGCGGATTCACTCCCCAGTACGAGGACCTCCAGAAGATATACGACGAGTTCAGGGACAGAGGCCTCGAGATACTGGACTTCCCCTGCAACCAGTTCAAGGAGCAGGCTCCCGGCAGCGACGAGGAGATCCACCAGTTCTGCAAGGGGCGCTTCGGGATAACTTTCCCCCAGTTCTCCAAGATCGACGTCCTCGGAGAGAACGCCAGCCCCCTGTTCAGATATCTGTCCGAGAACACCGAGTTCGAGGGGTTCAGCGGCACCAAAGCGCTCCTTCTGGGGCCGATAGTCAAGTCCATGGACAAGGACTACAAGAACAACGGCAACGTCAAATGGAACTTCACCAAGTTCCTCATCGGGCGCGGCGGCGAGATCATCGGCCGCTTCGAGCCCACCGCCGACATGAAGAAGGTCAGGGCGGCAGTCGAGAAGGCGCTCTGATGCCCGAAGGGGAGTATGATCTTCTCCGGCTGGAGAATCAGCTGTGCTTCCCTCTCTACGTATGCGCAAAGGAGGTGGTCGGGAAGTACCGGCCCCTCCTGGACGCCCTGGGGATCACCTATACGCAGTACATCGCCATGATGGTGCTGTGGGAGCGCCGGTCGGTCAGGGCGAAGGAGCTCGGGGAGATGCTGTTCCTGGATTCGGGGACGCTCACGCCCATGCTGAAGAAGATGGAGGCCAAAGGCTATGTCACGCGCAGCCGCGATCCCGGCGACGAGAGAAGCCTCATAGTGGCCGCCACGGACGAGGGGATGGCTCTCAGGGAGAAGGCGAAGGAAGTGCCTTACAGGGTGGGCTCATGCATCCCGCTGTCCCCCGAGGACGCCCTTGCCCTGCAGGGGATCCTGGGGAGGATGATGGCCTCCTTCAGGGCGGAGCGATCCCCCTCCCCCATGCTTCTTCCGGTCTCATGAGCCGGCTGGACGGCCAACAACTTTATAGACAAGTTATCCATTCTGAGGAATTGCGCCGTGGTAACTCAGTTGGGAGAGTGCAAGACTGAAGATCTTGAAGTCGCTGGTTCGAGCCCGGCTCACGGCACCATGATTTCTCTCAGATCAGCGATGGTGGTCTCATTTGGAGCCTGACAGGATTTTCATCGATATCCGCACCTGCGAATTGAGGCTGTCGCAGCTTATGGAGGAGATCAGGCGCATCCAGGCCGAGAACCCCGATTACGAGGTGTTCCTGGACGGCGACGCTTACGCCATAGTCGGCCGCAGGAGGGACCAGCGATGCCCCGCGGAAGGCTGACCATCGGACTTTACAATTCTTACGACCAGAACTTCAGGGAGCCCCACAGGCGCGTGATAGCCCGCGCGGGGGACCTGGCTATGGCTTTCGATATGAATCTGGCTCTGTTCGGGTTCCCGATCCCGGAGGACACCCGCACGCCGGTGGAGGTGGCGGAATGGATCGCGGGGACCACCAGCATAGGCCACCACGGCGATTATTTCGTGGATTTGGCGGAGAAAGGGCGCTTCCAGAAGTTTCCGTATCCTTCCAGAGGCTTCCCCCCGCAGCTGGGCGTCCCGGTGCTGACGACGTGCAGGCCGGAGCCTTCCAAGAAGATAGACGTGGCGCAGGCCGCGGAGATGGTCAGAGGGGGGCAGAGCCTTCTTCTCGTGTTCGGGATCGGCCCCCACGGCGTGCCGAAGGATATCATGAGAATTCCGAAGTACAATCTGGACATAACCCCAGGCGGATTCTCGCTGGAGACCTGCGCGGCGCTGGGGTCGGTCTGCGGCGCTTTCCACGCCATGCTCGATTTCCGAGGTCAGTCGCAGCCCTCGAACTGGCTGTCGTAGAGCGTCCTGAAGAACCCTCCGGCGGCGAGAAGCTCCCCGAAGGTGCCTTTCTCCTCTATGCGCCCGTCCTTCACCACGAGTATTACGTCCGCATTCTTGATGGTGGACAGGCGGTGGGCGATTATGAACGAAGCCTTGTCCTCGACCAGGCGGTCCATGGCGGCCTCCACTTTCTTCTCCAGGTTGGTGTCCACCGAGCTGGTGGCCTCGTCGAGTATCAGCAGAGGGGCGTCCCTGACCATCGCCCTGGCGATCATCAGCAGCTGCTTCTGGCCTATGGAAAGCTGCACGGATTCGTTCAGCACGGTGTCGTAGCCGTTCTCCAGGGCCTCGATGAACTGGCCGGCGCCGATGGCCGAGCACACTTCCTCTATGCGGCTGTCGCTTATCCCCTCTTTCCCGAGGGTGATGTTCTCCCTGACGGAGGCCCCGAAGGTCCAGGATTCCTGGGGGACCATGCAGAACAGGCTCCTGAGGGTCTCGCGGCTCATATCCGCTATGTCGACGCCTTCTATCGTTATCCTTCCGGAATCCAGCTCGTAGAACCTCATCAGGATGTTGGCTATGGTGCTCTTCCCGGCGCCGGTCGGACCCACTATGGCCACTTTCTGGCCCGGGCGCACCTCGAGATTGAGGTCCTGGATGACCGGGATCCCCTTCTCGTACGAGAAGCAGACGTGCTCGAATGCAACATTCCCTTCCACGTCCGGGGCCCCGGCTGTTTTGTGGGACTCGTCTTCGAGCTCTTCCGTCCCCAGCAGCTCGAATATCCTTTCCGCGGAGGCGGCCACCGACTGCATGGAGGCCAGCGTGTCCGACAGGCGGAGGATGGGGTCGGTGAACTGTTTGACATAGACTATGAATGCCACCAGGATGCCGAATCCGATCTCCCCCTCCAGGATCATCGCCGATCCGAAGACGCACACCACCACGTATCCGAGATTCGAGAGGAAATCCATCATGCGGGGCATCAGGCTGGAGACGAACCTGGTGGTGAAGGCGCTCTTATAGAGGCTGTCGTTTATCTCGGCGAACCTCTCCATGGCGCGGTCGCCGTCGTTGTAGGTGCTGACGATGTCCATCCCGTAGTACATCTCCTCCACCAGGGCATTCATCCTGCCGAGGTTCCTGGACTGGGCGACGAAATACTTCTGGGACCCCTTGATGATCGCCAGCATGATCCCGAACCCTATCAGCACCGGAATCACCGACGCGGCGGCCAGCGTCGCGTTCGTCATCATCATCATGGCCGCGGATCCCGCCATCATGGTCAGGGCGGTCACGAGATCGCAGATGCATTCCGCCGATTGGGTGCGGATGGTGTCGGTGTCGTTGGTGAACCTGCTCATGACGTCCCCGGCGCTCATGCGGTCCAGGATCCTCAGCGGTATGCGGAACAGCTTCGCGGAGAGGTCCTTGCGCATGACGTTGCCGTTGCGCTCCGACGCGCAGGGGACGACATAGCTTTCCAGGGTCCGGAAGACCATGTTCATGAGGTAGAGGATCACCAACGTGATCCCAGCGGCCGCTATGGGGGCGAAATCCATGCTTCCGCTCCCGATGCCGGAGGAGATTTCGTCGGTCATCCTCGCGAGGTACTGCGGCGCTATCAGAAGGACCGCGGAGGACAGCAGCGAGAACACCACCCCGGCGGCGATGTGCCATCTGAACTCCCCGATGTATCTCAGCAGGATCCAGAGGGTCTTCCAGAGCGATTTGGGCTTCTCCGCGGTGGCCCACGGCGGTCCTCCGGGCGGCATCGGCGTTCCTCCATCTGGGATATGGCTGTGTCGCGGTATATCCGGCAGCTTTCCATCAGGCTGGAGTGGGTCCCGATCCCCATGACTTCGCCCTCGTCGAGGACGATGATGAGGTCGGCGTCCATGACCGTGCCCACCCTCTGGGCGACGATGACCTTGGTGGTTCCTGCCATCTCTTTCTTCAGGCCTGCGCGCAATTCCCTGTCAGTCCTGAAATCCAAGGCGGAGAAGGAATCGTCCAGCAGGAGGGTCTCCGGATCCTTGCATATGGCGCGGGCGATGGTGACCCTCTGTTTCTGCCCTCCGGAGACGTTCTTGCCGTACTGGGAGAGGATGGTATCCGTGCCTTCGGGGAGCTTCGAGACGAACTCTTCCGCCTGCGCTATCCTCAGCGCCCGGAGGACGTCCCCGTGATCCCGGGAAGCGGAGGTCTCCCCGAAATTGACGTTGCTTTCTACGGAACCGGTGAATATGATGGGGGTCTGCGGCACATACCCCAGGCGGGAGTACAGGGCTTTGCGGGTGTAATCCTTCGCGTCCCTCCCGTCGATCAGCACCTGCCCGGAGTCCGGGTCGTACTGCCGGAGGATGAGCTTGATCAGGGTGCTCTTCCCGCTCCCGGTTGAACCGAGGACCGCCAGGGTCTGGCCTTTCCCGATCCTGAAGCTCACGTCTTTCAGGGCAGGCTTTTTCCTTCCGGGGTAGGAGAACGTGACGGCTCTGAACTCTATGGTCCCGGTTTCGGATGTCTCGCCGTCGAAGCTCCCTTCCGGCACGCCTCTTTCCCTTTCGATGACCTCTGTGATCCTTCCGTACGAGACTTTCGCGCCGGGGAACCCGCGGATTATGCCTGTGAGCATCATGAATGCCGACATCACCTGGAGCGCGTACGATGAAAACACAACCATGTCGGAGAACAGCTGGAATTTGGTGTCCTGGTCCGCGGCATCCGCTATGAGCATGGCACCGACCCAGTAGATCGATATGGTCATGATGTTGACTACCGTGTTGGATGTGCTTCCCATGGGCGCCATCCAGGTGAAGATCTTCAGGTTGTTGTCCAGAAGGGCATCGCTGGCCTCGTCGAACTTTGATTCGCGGTATCCTTCGGCGTTGTATGCGCGGATGACCTTGGATCCCGTGAGGTTCTCGCGGACTTCGCGGTTTACGTCGTCCTTCAGCCACTGGATGCGCTTGAAATACTTCATGACGCACCACATCACCGCCGCGATGGTGCAGACGATGATCAGCACGCCGGCCACGGTTATCGCGGTCCAGTGCCAGTCCGAGCCGGATATCTTGAGGATGGCCCAGGACGCCAGTATCGGCGATTTGACGATGACCTGGAGGCTCCTCCCGAGGAAGTTCTGGAGCTGGTACGGGTCGTTGGTGCTTCTTGTCACCAGAGACGCGGCGGAGATTTCGGAGATGTCCTGCGAGGAAAGCTCCTGGACCTTGGAGAACATCTTCCTGCGGAGGGTGCGGGTGTATGACGCCGAGAATTTGGCCGCGAAGAATCCGGCGCCGACGGAAGACGCCAGGCTCAGAAGGGCGCACGCGATCATTCTGGCGCCGTCTTCCCCGACGATGTCGGAGGCGTCTCCGGTCTGGATCGCGTAGGTGATGCCGTTCATGTACTCCGGGATCTTCAGGTCCAGGTACACCTGGAACACTATGAACGCCGTGCAGAGGGCCGCGAATGCCCAGTCCTTTTTGGTGAAGTATCCGAAGAACATCGTTTCCCGCTGATATGATGATGAACAATCTGTTCTGTATCGTTCTCCCATAGATAACTCTGCGTTTCGGTTTCTCGTCGGGGAAGCGCCCGCAGAGCGCTCAATTCTTTCCTATTTGGGGATGCGCCTTTGGTAGTTAACGGTGGCCATCCCATTTGAAAGATTTTTCGCACAGTGTTTTGTGATTGGAATTATTAATTAATATATGTAATTTAAACTATGTTGGAATATAAATACAAATAAATATATTACTCGCTTGTTTAAGCAACCCAAAACTTATATTTGGGCGGTGCTTCATATGGAAAAGAACAAAATTATAGCCATTGTCGCTGTTTTAGCGATTGCTATCGCCGCAATCGCAGCGGCAGTGGTCTTGACTTCTGGCAACGGAAGCAAGGATGTGAGCGTTACAGGCGTAACATTGGATAAAACATCCATTAACCTGGATGCAGGCTCGTCCGTGACGCTGAATCCTACGGTTTCGCCCTCCAACGCTACGAATAAGAACGTCACCTGGAAATCCAGCAATACTTCTGTGGCCACTGTGTCCAACGGCGTCGTAATCGGCGTCTCAGCCGGAAATGCGGTCATAACCGTTACCACAGTTGACGGCTCCAAAACAGCCACATGCAACGTGACCGTCAAAGCGAATTCAACGGTAGTCAGCGTCACCGGTGTGTCCTTAGACAAAACCGCTCTCGATGTGACGAAAGGGTCTTCCACTGTGATTACCGCTACTGTGTCCCCCTCCAACGCCACGAACAAGAACGTCACCTGGAAATCCAGCGATGCTTCCGTCGCCACCGTGTCCAACGGCATCGTCACCGGAGTATCCGAGGGTACCGCCACCATAACCGCGACCACTGTCGACGGCTCGAAGACGGCAACCTGCACGGTCACCGTCAAAGCTGCAATGAACTCCTACGCGTACGATTTCAAGTACACCGACACCATCAGGCTCGCGGTATTCGGGAACGTCAACGGAGACGACGACATCGATCAGAAAGACATGAAAGCTCTGATGGACATCCTCGAAGGAAAAGCCCTCTTCGACAGGACCAAGAATGCATATGCAGACGTCAACGCCGACGGAGTCATCAATTCGGACGACATCGCCGCCCTCCAGAAGCTCCTGGACAAGGAGGAGACCACCGTTTACTACTGGGACGTCGAACCCAAGATCGCCAGCGTCAAGTGGCCGATCGACAAATCCAACCTCAAGATCGCAACCCACCACATCTACCCCATCGACGCGCTGATAATCCTCGGCGAGTATGACAGGATCATCGGAACCACCCAGCAGTCCTTCAGCAACTCCATAACCGCCACGGACAGATATCCCGGCGTCGGAGAGAAGATCGCCAACATCGGAGAGCCCAACAAAGGCGCCCCCGAGACTCTGGCCGCATCCGGAGCGAACCTCTTCATCGCCCCGTGGTACAACGACTATTCCAAGCTGGAGACTCTGATCTCCAACGGGCTCGACATGCAGATCATCATGCTGCCTATCACGAAGTGCTCCGCGGAGTACGTGGACCAGTACGGGTCCCTCCTGATCCTCGGATTCATCCTCGACGATATGGACAAGGCCCACAAGTATCTCAGCTGGGCCGACGGCATCGAGAAGAAGGTCGCTGACGGCGTCGCCAATCTCGACAAGACCTACACTTTCATCTCCCCCTTCCTGTCCATCAGCGACAGCGAGACCACTATCTCCCTGGATTCGCCTTACACCAACGGTTCTGCGCCCGGAGATGTCTACACTCTGTCCAAACTCCCCATGAGGAGCGTTAACCTTGTCGTAGACTCCGGATGCCCTAAGGTCAGCCTCGAGTGGGTATACACCGTGAACCCCGATGTCATATTCGTCATCCAGTTCCAGAACGGATCCCATTCCGTCGACGCGGTCAGGGAAGACCTGAACAAGAAAGCGGACGTCTTCAAGTACACCGATGCCTACGCCAACAAGCAGATCTACGGCGTCAACTACTACAACATCGCCAACTACTTCGGAATACCCCAGCTCCTCCTGATGGCCTCGTACATCTGGCCCGACATCTTCAGCGAGGAGGAAGGATGGGAGGCGATGCAGTACTGCTACGACAACTTCTCGATGTACAGCAACCCAGATGTCAAGAACATGGGCAATGCCCAGCCCTATAAGATGGCCTGAATGCTGAAAACAAGGGCGGGACCGGATCCCCGCCCCTCTTACTTGCGATAACATGTCCGAAGAAGGCATACCCGACGATCCTCTCATAAAGGATGTCGTCAGGAAATCGCTGGGCATATGGGGCGCCCCTGCCGAGGACAACAGAGACGACACCACCAATTCCATAGTGGACAAGTACAAGAAATATGTCCACCGGAAGTGGGTGTTCATAGTCGTATGCATAGTCGCCACAGTGGCGGTGCTCCTTCTGGCGCTGACCGTAGGCGATTATCCGCTGACAGTCGGAAGATGCTACGAGATTATATTGCAGCAGATCACCGGCTACCAGTTCCCGCAGGGCAGAGAGTCTTTGGAAGCCAGCATAATATTCGACATAAGACTGCCGAGGGTTTATCTCGGCATATTGGCAGGAATCGGGCTCGCGGCGGCCGGCGTCGCCATGCAGAGCACCCTGATGAATCCGCTCGCCGATCCGTATACCACAGGAGTTTCATCCGGAGCAAGCTTCGGTGCCACTATAGGGATAGTGCTCGGGATATCCATTTTCGGAGTTCCCGCGCAGTATACCACAGTCATCAATGCGTTCGTGTTCTCTCTGATTCCGATGCTGGTGATCATAGTGCTGTCGAAACTGCGCAACGGCTCCCCGACGACCATGATCATGGCAGGGATAGCCATCATGTACATCTTCAACGCCTTCACGACGCTGATATCTCTGATGGCCGAGCCGGAGAAGCTGCAGCAGCTTTACCGCTGGACGGTGGGATCTCTGGCGATGGCAGGCCCCTCAGACGTGGTCGTCATGGCTGTTTTCGTCATTCCGGGGGTGATCGCGCTGCAGTTCCTGACCAGCAAGCTGAACATCCTTTCCACAGGGGACGACACAGCCAAATCGCTGGGGGTAGACGCGGACCGCATGAGGAGGATAATCCTTCTCATCGTCGCGCTGATAGCCGCCGCCGTGGTTAGTTTCACGGGTCTCATCGGGTTCGTGGGTCTGGTCGCGCCGCACATCGTGAGGATTTTCGTCGGACCGGACAACAGATTCCTCCTCCCAGCATCCGCCGCGTTCGGGGCTCTGCTGCTGGTCGTCGCCGATCTCATCGGACGCGTGATAATCGCTCCCGCCCAGCTCGAGGTGGGCGTGGTGACCGCGTTCATGGGCGGACCGCTGTTCCTGTGGCTGATCGTCAGGAAGAACAGCAAGGTATGGGGATGATCGGATGAATCTTAGTTTGAGAAGAGGGGGTTCCGATGCGGATCTGGTCCGCCATGCCCCCGGGGAGTCGTTCGATCTTCCAGAGGACGGCCAGATGACGGTGGAACTGCAGGACGTGGCATTCTCCTACCACGGCATGGACAGCCCGGTCATAAGCGGGATAAACCTCACGCTGGACCGCCCCGGGCTTTACTGCATCGTAGGGCCCAACGGGGTCGGGAAATCCACGCTCATAAAGTGCATAAACAAGCTGAACAAGCCGACGGCAGGCAGGGTGCTGATAAACGGCTGGGATACGAGGGAGCTGAGCCTCAAGGAAGTGGCCAGATACATCGGCTACGTCCCCGTGACGACGTTCGACGTGTTCTCTATGCCCGTCATCGACGCCATCCTGCTGGGAGCCAAATCCGAGTCCAAATGGAGGACCACCGACAGCGACCTGGAGATGGCTACGCGCGTGATGAAGATGCTCGGGATAGAGGATCTCGCCATGCGCGGGTTCAACCAGCTCTCGGCCGGCCAGCACCAGAAGGTGGCCATCTGCCGCGGCCTGATCCAGAAGCCCAAGATGCTGATCCTCGACGAGCCGACGGCGAATCTTGACGTAAAGCATCAGGTATACGTCACCGAGCTCCTCAGGGGCCTGGCGGAAACGTCGGGGGTGATAGTCCTGATGATCAGCCACGACCTGAACGTCGCCGCGAAGTACGCGCACGAGATAATAGTGATGTCTCCGCCGGGGGTCATCTCCAAAGTCGGCCCTCCGGAGGAAGTCATCACGGAGGAACTGATCTCCGATCTGTACGACATAGAATGCAAGGTCACCCTCGACGAGGGCAGGCCGCATGTGGTCCTGGGCTCTGCCAGGTCCATCTGAAACGGTTTTGCCGGGGGGGGATCCCCGGCCTTTCCCTCCGGCCCGAAGGAAAATGGGCCGGAAGGCGTTTTTCAGCTCAGTAATGGTCGTAGAGGATGTTCCCGGGCTCCAGAAGCACGCCTTCGCCTTTCTCCACGCGCCCGACGACGTCCGCGTTGGGATATTCCTTGGCTATGGCTTCGGCTTCGTCTGCCGGCGCTATGATGGTGAATCCCATGCTCATGTTCAGCGTCTGATAGATCTCCTTGTCCTCGATCTGGCCCAGCTCCTGCAGCTTCGCGAATATGGGGGCGGGCTTCACGGGGTCGCTGATGACGTATCTCAGGCCTTTCCTCATCCTGAGGATGTTCCTGAGGCCGCCGCCGGTGATGTCCACCAGCCCGTGGACCTCATGCTCGGAGGTGATCTTCAGAACCTGTCTCACGTAGATTTCCGTGGGGGTGAGGAGCTCCTCTCCGATGCTCTTGGAGAGCCCGGACACTTTGTCTGTGTATTTCAGCCCGGCCGATTCAACAACCTTCCTGGCGAGGGTGAGTCCGTTGGAGTGGATCCCGGAGGACCTCAGGGAGACGATGAGGTCGCCTTCGGCGCAGTTCTCCCCGGTTATTATCCTGTCCTTCTCCACGTATCCGAGGCAGGTCCCGGAGAGGTCCACGCCGTTGATGATCTCCGGCAGGACCGCGATTTCCCCGCCGACTATCTCCATGTTGGACAGCTCGGCGCCTTTCTGCAGGCCGATCCCTATGTCGCGGGTGATGTCCTCGTCCGGCTTGTCTATGGCTATGTAATCGACGAACGAAGTGGGCTCGGCGTTGACGCAGATGGTGTCGTTGACGTTCATGGCGATGCAGTCTATGCCGACGGTGTCCCATTTCCCGAGGGCTTCCGCGATCATGAGCTTGGATCCGACCCCGTCCGTGGCCATCGTGATGTATCTGTCGCCGAAGTCGATGAGGCTCGCGAACAGCCCCGGGAGGCGGACGTTCTGGCCGATGCCGTCCCTGCGGTATCCTATCTCATCTACCAGCGCTTTGATTGCGCTGGATTTCTGGTCTATGTTGACCCCGGATTTGGCGTATGTCCATCCGCTCATGCTTATCCGACACCCGCTATGCCGTCAAAGGTTATTATGTTGCCCGGCTCCCGCCTTCCCCAGCGCTTTGGCCCACTTGTCCATGGCCAGGAACGAAGAGCCCGCATTGGATTCCATCCTTTTCCACAGGGAATACGGTGCGGCGAACGAGAACTTGTCCGGATCGATGAATTTCCTGGCGTACAGGTCGGTCATGCCCAGTATCGCATGGGGATCTTCGGAATCGCCCTCGGCCTTCGGTATGATGTATATCTCCTGGCAGGCGTGGGCGTGCAGTATCTTCACCGCCGATCCCGGGGTTTTCTTGTCGTAGCCGGCCAGGATCATCAGCGCGGAGAGACGCGTGGGGTCCGCGAGAAGAGCCACCACTTCTATCGGGGCGCCTTTGGCCTCTGCGGTCTCCAGCGGTTCGAAGACTATCGCGTCGTTTTTCCCGGGATAATCTCTGATCTCGGACATCTGGGCGAGGGCGGCTTCGCAGTCGGCGTATTCTCTCTGGCCTCCGCTGCCGGCGTGATGCATCTCCGCTCTGGCTTCCTCCGGCACAACGGACATGGACCATGCCGAGCGCTGCCTGCTCTGTATCGGGCCGAACCCGAATCCGCTCACCGCACCGTGGCAGAATATATGTGCCCTGTCCGCGGCGCATGTCTTCCCTTTCTTCGCCGCCATGAGGAACAGCGGGGGTATGCCGCAATGCCCTTCCGGCACGCTCGCCCCTTCCGGGATGCTGTCCGTGCGGTATATCGCGACCGGATGGGAGTCCAAGTCAATCAGTTGCGCTATGGCCATGGATATCGCATGCGAATGGGCGTATAAGCCAATATATTATCGGGAGATTTTTCTCTCTGCCATCCCGCCGGCGCGGCAGCATGGCTATCCACTTCTGGAAGCGCTATATTTAAGTCGCATGCGCGATGCAATGGCCATGGCAGACCTGCATGACCGCTGGGTGGCGGAGAGGAGGAACGAGCACTACTACAAGCTCGCGAAGAAGCTCAATTACCGTTCCAGAGCGTCCTTCAAGCTCATTCAGATCGACAACAGGTTCGGGATATTCAAGGAAGGCGATGCTGTCGTCGATCTCGGGGCATGCCCCGGAGGATGGCTGCAGGTCGCGAAGGAGCGCACCTGGCCCAATGGGAGGGTCATCGGCGTCGATCTCAGATACATCAAGCCTCTGGAAGGCGTCGAGACCATCATCGGGGACATCACCGAGGACAGCACCATGGCCGAGCTTCTGGAGAGGTTCGGAGGGGAGGCGGACGTAGTCCTATCAGACATGGCGCCCAATATAGCCGGCCATTATTGCATGGACCACGCCAGATCCATTGACCTCTGCATGTATGCGGTGAACGTCTGCGACCGCATCCTGAAGAAGGGAGGCAAACTGGTGATGAAAGTGTTCATGGGCGACATGTTCCCGTCGCTCCAGAGGGCGCTGGAAAAGAGATTCCAGTCGGTGAAGGTCCATTCCCCTGACGCTTCCAGACCCACTTCCTCGGAGGTCTACGTCATATGCAAAGGGTTCCGCGGGGCCAGCGTGAAGCTGGAGGATCTCGGGGAGACCGAAAAGAAGCCCGAATTCAGCGCCAAAGGCGGGTTCATATGAGGCCTGGCAAGATAGTCTGCATCGGGTGGAACTATAGGTCCCACATAAGGGAGCTCGAATCGGAGCTTCCGAAGGTCCCGACAGTGTTTCTGAAACCGTCCTCATGCATCATCGGAGACGGTGACACTATAGTCATACCTGAGGGAGTGACCAACGTCCAGCATGAGGTGGAGCTGGCGCTGGTGTTCGGCAGAAGAGCCAAGAACGTTTCCGAATCGGAGGCGCTGTCCTATGTGTCCCATCTGGCGGCTTTCAACGACGTCTCTGCCAGGGATATGCAGAAGGAGGCCCGCGCATCCGGAAATACCTGGGATCTCAGCAAAGGCATGGATACTTTCGGTCCGATGTCGGAGCCCGTCCCTATCGGAGGCATCGACGTCCAGAATCTGGATCTGGAGCTGGCAGTCAACGGCGGCGTAAGGCAGCACGGGAACACCCGCGACATGATATTCCCGGTTTCTTTCCTTATCTCCTACATATCCCGCTACATGGCTCTGGACGAGGGGGACATCCTCATCACGGGCACTCCCGAGGGTGTGTCGGAGATCAGACACGGGGATGTGGTGAGAGCCGAGGTAAAAGGCGTGGGCTCGGTGACGAACCCGGTGGTCAATCAGGGCAGGAGACGAATCCGATCGCCGTTGCTCCCTCGATTTCAGCTTTATTTTTTGGCGCGGACTGAACGTATTCTCCTCTGTATATTCCAGGGTGCCGTCCGAGACCATTGCGGAAATGATGCCTCTGAACGAAGGGGATACCGCTTTGTATCCCATGGCTTCGGATATCTCTTTCACGGGCCTGGGGCCGTCCCTCAGCTGGAAGACTATCCCGGCTATGATGTCCTCTCTGGTGCGCCTTCCGGCATGCGCAGCGGCCTTGGCAGGCGAACGTTCGAACGGATTCTCGAGGAAGTCGTGGCTGACGGGAAGAACGACCGTAAAAAAGCTCCTTTCGCTGTCTGTCTCGAACAACGGTCTGCCGGAGCCGTTCAGCGACATAGCTTCTGTCATGAGCGGAATCCCTGTGTTCCTCCCCTCGGCCAGCCCGATGGCTTTCAGCATGTCGCCTATGCGTCTGTTGCGGCATCTTCTGGATACCAGGCGCCCTTTGGACAGGTCTTCGTCCGATATGGTGCGGAACGGCCCCGGGGCGCTTGTTATTTCGATGCGATCGGGCAGGACGCTTATCGTTATGGGCTCGGGAATGCGGTAGTCCTTGTGGTATACGGCATTCACTACGGCCTCTTCTATGGCTTTCAGAGGGTAATTGCGTGCTCTGCTGGACTCCGCCGTATCGAAATCCTTCCAGACCCTCTCAGCTATGACCGTGTTCTGGATCGTCCCCAGGGCGGTGCGTATCTGACGGTCTATCGGCCCTCCGATCGTTTGTTCTGTCATGCCTATCCCAGTGGGGTCCGGTTTTATAACGAGGTCTATGTGCGCATACGGGAAGAAACGCTCTGGATCTTCGCTGAAGAACAGAAGCGCAAAATTCATCGGGCGTCTGGATTCCTTGGGGCCGCCGATCAGCTGCATTCTTTCGCAGAGCTCTTCGAAAGGCATCCTGTCCATGGATTCATACAACGAGCTGCCTGCCGACTTCAGGAAATCTTTCACTAAAAGCGGCTGCAGGTTCTTGAGGTCGGATTCGTAATTAATGCGGGTTTCGAACGGAATTATCTCCGATCCTTCCATGAGCTCATGGATTTCCAAACGATCAGCTTTAACCGTGCTGGATAGGCGTCTCACATAATACGATTTAGCGGAACCCCTTGACATATTGTCGGGACATTTGTAGGGGCGGTCATCGCCGCCTGGGATCCATATCACCAGGACGTTTTTGCCGTCCAGCGGGCAGTATTCCGTCTGAATATGGCATGAAGGCTCTATTTTGTTGGTTATTCCCAGAAGTTCGCGCCTGATTCTGTCTACGGAATCCGGCTCTACACCGACAGCATTGCGGTCGTCGTCTATCCCGATTATTATGTATCCGCCACCGTTGTTATCGATATCGTTGGCAAAAGCGCACACTGTGTGCATGATTCTTTCCGGATTCCAGGATTTTTTGAACTCTATGCGTTCGCCCTCGACTGCTCTGCCGTTCAGTATTTTGTCTAAGCCTATCGGTATCGGGATAGAATCAAGCCTCTACCTATACCTATACTTATACTCATACTTATACTCATACTTATACTTCTACCTATACTCATACCTATACTTATACTCAGACTATAGTGATAAGTTTCTGATTTCTGCCAATTAGAATTATAGTCTTACCTATTATCATAGGCAAGGGCAGATACCTAGGCACCACAGATATCTGGAATACATGGTAGAACTATAGTTTAAGGGAAGGTTCTGAACGGCCTATGCCGATGATGAAACTAAAGTATGCAGAATCAGGCCGCAGTTTCAATCGGCATCCGCGGTCGTCCCGATGAAATCGGTCAGCGGCAGGCTGTTGAGGTAATCATCGATCATCTCGTTCAGCTTCTTCCAGATGGGAAGGGTTCTGCAGGTGTCGGCCCGGGGGCATTCGAACATCCCGTCGAGGCAGGCCACGGAGGATATGGGCCCCTCCGAGGCTCTGAGCACCTCGCCGACGGTATATGTCTCCGCCGGCCTGGCCAATCTGTATCCGCCGTTCTTTCCGTGGGCGGCTTCGACCAGGCCGGATTTGACTAAACCGGGCATTATGGCCTCCATGTACTTCTGGGAGATGTCCTGCCTTTTGGATACGTCTTTGAGGGGCAGATATCCGTCCCCGCCGTTCTCGGCCAGATCGAGCATCACGCGCAGGGCGTACCTTCCTTTCGTGGAGACCATATAGCTCATTTCATTCCTCGTATAGCGCCGTGGAAAGATATCTTTCACCGTTGTCGGCGAATATGGCGACGATGTTCTTTCCGGCATTCTCCGGCTCCTTCGCCAGCGCCAGCGCCGCGGACAGGGCCGCTCCCGCCGATATCCCGACGAGGAACCCTTCTTTCTTCCCGACGTATCTGGAGCATTCGAAGGCGTCCTTGTCCTCCACGGCTATTATCCTGTCGTATATTTTGGTGTCCAGGGTGTCCGGGACGAATCCTGCTCCGATGCCCTGGATCTTGTGGGGCCCGGCTTTCCCTTCCGAGAGAAGGGGGGATCCTTTGGGCTCCACGGCGACCACTTTCACGTCCGGGTTCCTCTCTTTGAGGTATTTCCCGGTTCCCGAGAGCGTCCCTCCGGTTCCGACTCCGGCGACCAGGATGTCGACTCTGCCTTCCAGATCGTTGTAGATCTCCGGCCCGGTGGTGTAATAGTGGGCTCTGGGGTTGGCCTGGTTGGTGAACTGCCCGGGGATGACCGAATTCGGGATCTCTTTGGACAGCTCCTCCGCCTTGGCCACGGCGCCCTTCATTCCTTTGGCGCCCTCGGTGAGTATGAGCTCCGCCCCGTAGGCCTTGATGAGCTTGCGGCGCTCCGCGGACATGGTCTCGGGCATGACGATCTTGATTTTGTATCCCCTTGCGGCGGCTATGGACGCGAGGGCGATGCCGGTGTTCCCGGACGTGGGCTCGATCAGGACGGTGTCCTTGTTTATCCTGCCCTCGGCTTCGAGGGTGTCCAGGATGGCTTTGGCTATCCTGTCTTTCACGGATCCCGCCGGGTTGTAGAACTCCAGTTTCCCGAAGATCTTCGCTTTTAGCCCGAGCTCTTTCTCGATGTTGGTCAGCTCGACCAGCGGCGTGTTCCCTATAGTTCTATCCACAGATCTGTACAATGTCATTACAATCACTCCTTGACCGCTTCGAATCCGCGCTTCAGATCCTCGATTATGTCGTCTATGTGCTCTGTCCCTATCGACAGGCGTATCGTGTTCGGTTTTATGCCGCTCTGGAGCAGCTCCTCCTCGCTCATCTGCGAGTGGGTGGTGGATGCCGGATGGATCACCAGGGATTTCACGTCCGCCACGTTGGCCAGGAGCGAGAACAGACCGAGGGATTCGGTGAATCTCTTGGCGGTGTCGGCGTTCCCTTTGATTTCGAACGTGAATATCGATCCTGCCCCGCGGGGGAAGTACCTGTCGTAGAGCTCCTTCTTTTTCCCGGTCTCCAGGGAGGGGTGGTTGACTTTCTCCACCTGGGGATGATTCCTCAGGAATTCCACGACTTTGAGGGCGTTCTCTATGTGCCTTTCGGTGCGCAGGGAGAGCGTCTCCAGCCCGAGAAGCAGGAGGAACGAGTTGAACGGGGATATGACGGCTCCCTGGTCCCTCATGAGCGTGGTGCGGATCTTCGTCACGAAAGCGGCCTTTCCGACGGCATCGGTGAAGACCACACCGTGGTAGGAGGGATTCGGCTTGGAGAGCCCCGGGAATTTGTCGTTCTGGGCCCAGTCGAACTTGCCGCCGTCGATGATGATGCCGCCCATGGCGACGCCGTGGCCTCCGATGAATTTGGTCGCGGAGTGGACGACTATGTCCGCACCGTGCTCCAGCGGCCTGAATACCGACGGAGGGCTGAACGTGCTGTCGACGATGAGGGGAATGCCGTGCCTGTGGGCGATTTCCGAGATCGCTTCGATGTCGGCGACGTCGGAGTTCGGGTTCCCGAGGATTTCGGTGTAGAGCAGCTTGGTGTTGCTCCTGATCGCTTTCTCGAAGTTCTTGGGGTCGGAAGGGTCCACGAAAGACGTCTCTATGCCCTGTTCGCGGAGGGTGTTGGCGAAGAAGTTGTAAGTCCCGCCGTAGACGTTGGTGGACGATACGATGTGGTCTCCGGAGAGAGCGATGTTCTGTACCGCGTAGCTAATGGCGGAAGCCCCTGAGGACGTGGCGAGCGCGGCGATTCCGCCCTCCAGCGCGGCCATCCTCTCCTCGAACACCGACGACGTGGGGTTCATAAGCCTGGTGTAGATGTTTCCGGGCTCAGTGAGGGCGAAGCGGCCCGCGGCCTGCGCGGAATCCTTGAAGACGTAGGACGTAGTCATATATATGGGGACCGCGCGCGCATCCGTGGTGGGGTCGGGGGCCTCCTGTCCTGCATGCACCTGCAGCGTTTCCAGCCTATATTTCGGCTTCTCAGCCATGTTTTTTCACCTGCATCATGCATGCAGGTTGCGTATTTATATTTACCTACTAAACTGGTAGGTAATTTCTAAATATGCGGTTATGCATATTAGCCCCGGTAAAAAATGCCTATAAACATTCCAGACAGCCTCCCCGCGTTTTCCGCGCTCGAAAGCGAGAACATTTTCGTCATGAAAGAGACCAGGGCCAGAACGCAGGATATAAGGCCGCTCAGGATAGCGATACTGAATCTCATGCCTACGAAAGTGGAGACCGAGATACAGCTGATGAGGCTCCTCAGCAACACCCCACTGCAGATAGACATAACCCTCACCGTCCCGTCCACCCACGAGTCCAAGAATACTTCCCACGAATATCTGTCCAGATTCTACAGGAGATTCGCGGAGATAGAGGACGAGAACTTTGACGGGATGATAATCACCGGGGCCCCTCTGGAGAGCAAGGATTTCGCGGAGGTGGACTACTGGGACGAGATGTGCCACATAATGGACTGGTGCCGCACCCATGCCACCACGTCGATCTACATCTGCTGGGCGGCCCTGGCCGGTCTGAACCATCTCTACGGCATCGACAAGCATATCCTTCCGGCGAAGAAAAGCGGGATATACGAATACAGGAACGTGATGCCCAGCGAGCCCTTGATGAGAGGCCTGGACAGCGTGTTCAGGATCCCCCAGTCCAGGCATGCGGCCGTGTCGTTCGAGGACATAGTGCGCTGCCCGAGGCTGAGCATAGCGGCCCTCGGGGATGCCGACGATCCCGGGATAATCCTGTCGGACGACAACGAAATCTTCATCACCGGGCATCTGGAATATGACGTGAACACGCTGGCATACGAGTACCAGCGCGATCTGGAAAAGGGAATGGAGCCGAACATCCCCGAGAACTATTTCCCCGGCGACGATCCCAGCCACGACCCCGTCCTGAGCTGGAGGAGCTACGCCACGCTGCTCTATTCCAACTGGCTCAATTATTATGTCTATCAGGAGACGCCGTACGACCTCAGCAAACTGGACCGCCGGCCGGAGCGGCGATCCCGGATCAGTCCCAGAACTGTTTGTTCCTGGCGTAGAGTATCTCTGCGTTCAGTATCCCGCGCAGGAACCCGTCCTCGTCCACGTACATGGCGCGGAGTATGCGTGAGGCGGTGTCCGGGCCGATCCCCCTTCCGGCCAGCACCAATGCGGTGCGCCCTCCGTAAGCGTTGACCAGATTCGCGTTCCTGTTCAGCTTTTTCAGCTCTCTGATCTCTTCGGCGCTGGGGTCGCGCTTTCCGATCAGACCCACAAGGTCCCTGTCATATTCCTTCAGGACGGCGATCATGCACCCGCTGCATCTTTCGCACGAGAACCTCTTCGGGGCATCCGCCACGCGGAATCTCCTCTGGCTCCCGCAGTTCATGCATGTGGCGAACATCACCTCGTCTCCCAGCCTCCTTTTCAGGGCCATCAGGATGGCGTGGTCCGCGCGGAGCGGCTGCATGAGCTCCTTGGATCTGGTGATCCCTTCCAGGCCTATCGGCGAGACGGAATCCGGTACGACCTCTATCTCCCCGGAAGCCATCATGGAGACGGCTTTCTCGGCGTTCGGGATGTCCAGATCCTCCCACAGGACCTTGTCCACCGCCTCCCTGAACGCGGGGGTGCCCTCGTGGAGCTCGAACAGCCTCTTGAAATTGATGAAGCGGTGGTCCGCCGTCTTCTCGATGATCCCGAATTTCTTCGCGACGAAGGCGAATCTCCATTTCAGGAATGTGGAGTTCAGTATGACCATCCTGGCCAGGGCTTCGACGGTCCCGGGCTTCACTGAGCGGACGGTCTCCATCAGGGTATCTCTGTCTACGTGGCGGGGAAGCTCCAGGATGACCCTGTAGGGATCGGCCGTCACTCCCACACTCTCGCCCAGCCTGGCGGACAGCAGCGCCCCGTAGATCTTCCCCAGGGTCTCGTTCACGCGGGTGCCGAAGCAGCAGTTGACTATCGCCACCCCGTCCCCGGATTCGACGGTGACCGTCCTGTCCGTGGGCATGGTATGGCCCGAATCCTGCCCGGAGAAGAACTTCTCCAGCACGCGCCGGCAGTTTTCATCGCCGGGATAGATGCTGAAGCCGCGCTCCCTGCGCATCCTCCCGACCTCCTGGGCGACGCTGAAAGGCACAGGGATGTCCGACCCCGCCCAGCTGGGGACCGCCCCCATGTCGCGGGTCTCCTCGACCAGTATCTCGTCGTCCCTCATCTCGACCACGCGCCAGGTGCGGCCTTTGGCGATGAAAAGGGCGTGGGTCTCTTCGAAGGTGGCGACGAAGCTCTCATCTAAAGTCCCAACGACGGCTCTGGTGCCCACGTCGCGGATCCTGTAGTTCCTTTCGTCCGGGATCATGGATATGTTGGCGTAGAAATAGTCCATGCCTTTGCGGGAGCGCTTGTATTTCTCTCCGCCGTCGAATATCAGCTTGATGGAGCCCAGCTGCTCCAGGACCCCGTCCATGTCCTCCCTTTTCAGCGTCCTGAAGCAGTAGGAGCCGTAGAACATGGAATATGCCGCCTCCTTATCCACCGGCCCGGACATGGCCATGGCGATGAGTTGGTTGGCCACCACGCTGAGGGGCGACGGCCTCCCTTCCCTGTTCTCTATTTCTTTCGCGGAGCATTTCCTCGCGATGACCAGCGCCTCGGCGACTTCGTCCGGCGCCGTGGCCAATATCGTCGCTCTAATCGTCTCCCCCACGCGGTGCCCCGCCCTCCCTGCGCGCTGGATCATGCGGGAGACTCTCCTCGGCGAGTTGTACTGGACCACCATGTCCGTGGTTCCCACGTCTATCCCCAGCTCCAGCGACGACGTGCATATCAGCGCCTTTATCCCGCCGCTTTTGAAGCGGTCCTCCATATCCGTCCTGCTCTCCCTGGACAGGGAGCCGTGGTGGACGTCCACCGAGATGCTCTCGTCCCATGCGTGGTAGCGGGCGGCCAGCCATTCGGCGGTCTCCCTCGTGTTCACGAAGAAAAGAGTGGATCTGTTGGCGTCCATTATCTCCCTGGCCCTCTCCATGACCCCGACGATCTCCGGGTCCCCCTGGAGCCTGTCCAGGAGGCGGGTGTCCTCGTTCTCCGGCTCGGGGCTCTCCACGGATATCTCGAACTCGCGGAAGGTGTCGTGGATCCTCACCGAGACTCTCCTGCCTCTCCCGCCCAGGAACATCGCGGTGGCCATCGGGTCGCCGACGGTGGCGGAGAGGCCTATCCTCTGGTAATTCCCGGCGATGGCGCTCAGCCTTTCCATGGCCACGCTCAGCTGCGCCCCTCTTTCGGTGTCGGCCAACTCGTGGATTTCGTCGATTATGACGCATTCCACGGCGGCGAGGTGCTTGGACAGGTTCTTGCCAACGAAAAGCAGCTGGAGGGTCTCCGGGGTGGTTATGAGGACCTCAGGCGGGTCCTCGGACTGTCTGGATCTCTCGTACTGGGTGGTGTCACCGTGCCTCACGCCCACCCTTATGCCCAGAGCCCCGCCGTATTCCACCATCCTCCTGAGCATGTCCCTGTTGAGGGCGCGGAGAGGCGTGATGTACAGGCATCTGAACCCTTTCTTCCCCGGGGCGCGGTGTATCCTGTCCAGAGCAGGCAAAACAGCCGCTTCGGTCTTCCCGATCCCGGTGGGTGCCACGATGAGGATGTGCTCCCCCCTCAGGATGCGTGGTATGGCGTCCTCCTGCGGGGGAGTCGGCGACGTTATGCCTTTCTGCGCCAGGACAGAGACGAGCTCCGGCGACAGAAGTCCGAAAGACATGGAAAAAAAGCCGGGGTTTCCCCCGGAAAACGGTTCTCACTCCTTGGGAGCGGTGACTTCGAGTAGCACCTGGGCCAGATCCATGACCTTGATGCTGGATCCGATCTTCTTGGCGCCCTGGGTGAGGTTCAGCACGCAGAACGGGCAGCAGGTGATGAGCACGTCGGCGCCGGTGGCCTCCGCGTCCCTGATCCTGTCCGCGGCGATGTTGACAGCGAAGTCGTTGAACTGGCTCTTGTAGCCCCCTCCGGCCCCGCAGCATCTGGAGTTCTCCCTGGACCTCTCCATCTCGACGAACTCGATGCCCTTGATCTTCTTGATGACGTTCCTGGGCGCGTCGTAGACGCCGGAGTGCCTTCCGAGGTGGCAGGGGTCGTGGTAGGTGACCTTGTGGTTGAATTCGTTGTTCAGCGGGAGCTTCCTCTCGTTGATCAGCTTCTCCACGTACTGCGAGAAGTGGTAGACGTTCTGGCCGACCTTAGAGTAATAGCTGCCGAAGTTGCTGGACACGGTCTTGTAGCATCCGGAGCAGGTCATGACCATGTCTTTGGCTCCCATGCCGTCCGCCTTCTCGACGACGGTCTCGGAAGCCTCCAGGCTCAGGGTGTCGTTCCCGGTCCTCAGAAGCGGGGACGTGCAGCAGTATTCCTTCTCGCCGAGGCAGTTCATTTTGACTCCGGCGCGGTTGAGGATGATGACTCCGGCCTGGGGGACGCCCTGCATCCTGTAGGATCCGGTGCATCCCGCGAAGAATATGACGTCCGGAGGGTTGGATCTCGGGACTTCGGCGGGCCACCAGGCATCTCTCTTGGCGGGGGATTCGCCGAAGGAGTTGTGGTATTTCGCGATCTTCTCCGCGATCCCTTTGTGGGCGGAGAGAGGCGCGACGCCGTTCCTGACCAGCCAGGCCCTCATGTCCTCCCAGAGGTCCACGAGCTTGATCTGCGCGTGGCAGACGACCTCGCAGTTCCCGCATCCGGTGCACTTGTACATGGCGTCGACGAAATCGGGGGCGAGCTCGATCTTCCTTCCGAGCATCTTGTCGACGGCGCCGATTCCGTTGGTGTCTATGTTCCTGATGTAGTAGATCTTCCCTCTGGGCGTCACGGACTCCCAGGGTGTCTGCCTGTGGGCTTCGCACACGTCGATGCAGTATCCGCACTGAAGGCACTGGGTCATGGCTCTCTGCACGCGGGGCAGATTGAATTTCGTCAGAAGGCTCGAGTCTATCTGAAGGGGCTTGTCTGGCAATTTGATTTCCATTGCTATACCTCCGGAACCAGCGGTCTCCGGCAATGCTAATCCCATTTTTTAGGCGTATATAATTGTTATACGGGATAATCCGCGGAGAATGACGTTCTGGCGAAGAATAATGAGAATAAATGAGATTAATGGGAAACGCAATCTGGAACCATGGGCGGCGCAGGGACATACGACGACTGGACCGGGAACGTGATGCCGGAGGCGGATCTGAGAAGCCTCGACCCGGAGGCGGTGAGGGCGCTGAGAGCGAAATATGCCCTCGCATTCCCGGGCGCGGAGGGATTGCAGGATTGGGACGACGGGGTCTTCCTCACCAAAGCCGGCCTTCTCAAGAGGGGCAGGGTCACGGTGGCCGCGGCGATCCTGCTGGGGAAGCGTTCGGAGCGCCTGCTGCCCTCATCGGTCCGCATACGCTGGAGGCTGGCAGATCCCGGCGGCGGGTTCTCGGACGAGAGGATATTCAGCGGCCCGCTGGTGCTCACCGCCGTCCAGGCCGTCTCGGCGATTAGGAACTGGTCGGCGGAGATCGGCGGGGAGAGCCCGAGGACGGTCAGCGCCTACCGCATAGCCAGCCTGGAGGAGGCGGTGCTCAACGCGTTCGCCCACCAGGATTACTCACTCAGAGGCACTGTGGACATAACCGAGAGGGACGGAGAGTCTGTTTCTGTGCGCAGCAGAGGGACTTTCTTCGGCGACCCGGAATCGTTCGCCTCAGGCAGGTCTGTCCCAGCCCCTGCGCGCAACCGCTTCCTGAGGGAGGCGATGGCGAAATCGGGGATGGCAGCCGGGAAAGGGACCGGGATCCGCGGCATGTATCTCAGCCAGGCCCACAGGCATTTCCCGCTTCCTTCGTATTCCATCGATGATGATTACGTGTCGGTCACATTCCATGGGATCCGCTACGGAGACCTGCCGAGGATCATGGATTCCTCGTCGGGCCTGGACATCGGCACGCTGATCGATCTGGACCGCATATGCTCCGGGCGGCTGGTCCCCGGGAGAAGGATGAAGTCATTGATAGAGAGGGGCCTGGCGGACACGGAAGGCGGCATTGCGCGGGCGATGCCCGGGGGATCCCGCGTGGTCAGCGACCGCGACGCCGTCCTGGAGCTCATGGCTTCGGGCCCGGTGTCCCGCTCTGACGTTGCCGCCATGCTGAGGTCCAGGGCATCCAGATCGCTCACAGCGGAGCAGATCGGGGTGAAGGCGACGAACCTCCTCCAATCCATGAGGAAGGAAGGCCTTATCGTCAAGGTTGGCGGGAGCACCAAATCGGCGGCGTATTGGCTCCCGGAGGGCAGGCAGGGCGGGCATCGACCGGATGCCAGGTTGGCGCTCAGCCATTTCATCCGATGACCATCATCATATAATTTTTCCTGATTATAGTATTAATTGCAATTTGTCAACATAATTGATTGAGCCAAGGATAGATATACGATGCAGATAATTTGTTATCGGATATATTATCCAAGTGATTTGATGGATAAGAAAATAGCAATCATAGCTGTGGTTGCGATCGCCGTCATCATCGCGGCAGTGGCCGCTCTGGCTCTGACTTCCAACCACAGCAACGACAGGTCCTACAATCTGGACGACATCAAGAATGCCCCTCAGAACACCTCGATCAACGGGAAAGCCGAGTGCTACGACCAATTCACCGTCTACGGATGCAACCTTCTGATATTCGGGAACGTCAACAACGATATGGACATCAATTCCGACGATGTCTTCATCCTGCAGAACATCATCAAGACCGGCGTCTGGGACAAGACGAAATACCCTCTTGCCGACGTCAACTGCGACAAGAAGGTCAACAACGACGACCTCACAGCGCTGAACAAGCTCATCAACAAGGAGAAGACCCTTCTTTACTACGTCAACGACAACGGATATCCTGAGTACATCCATTACCCGATCACCGGAAACCTCGGGATCAACTACGACTACGGCTACATGGCGGCCCAGATCATCGGCATCTGGGACCGCGTCACCGCCGGAACCGACAGATGGGTCGGAGACCGCGTCACCGACACCCTGTACCCCGGAGTCCACAAGCTTTACAACATGGGCACGGAGCAGACCGTCGAAGCCGATCTCGCCGCATACCAGGCCGCCGGAGTCACCGTCATCACCGGGTCCAGGAACCTCGACGTCAACAACTCCCTTCATGAGGCCGGCTGGGGGATCGACTACATCAACGTCAGGCTCGACCAGTGCAAGTACATCCCCAACGTGGAGCCCATCGACAGGTTCCTGACATTCTCCTACATGTTCGACAAGCTGGACAAGGGAAAGGAATTCTACAACTACTGGACCGGGCTCGACAGCAAGATACAGACCATCTTCGACAACGCGGGAATCAAAGAGAAGAGCTTCATCATCCCGTACAACACCAACCAGGCGGTGGAGACCAGCGTCGACGACGCCCTCGCAACCGGGAGGACCATGGGAGACTACACCAACGTCGCGTCCAACCTTCCTCTGACAGCCAGGCTGGAGCCCTCCACGGTCGCCACCAGCCCCTGCTACACGACCACCATCGAGTACCTGTTCACCCTGAACCCCGACGTCCTGATCATCAGCCTGTGGGGTAAGCTTACCAACGAGACCTCCTATGCCGACGCTTACGCGGCGTTCAAGGAGAAGGCCGACTACTACAGCAAATTCGACGCGTACAAGAAAGGCGACGTGTACGGGGTGTGCTACGAGACCTTCGGAACCTTCGCCGGCGTCGCCGTCCTGTACCTCCTGTGCTCGTACATCTATCCCGAGTACTTCAGCGAGGACGACGGATGGAACTATGTAAACGAGTACTTCCACAAGTACACGCTCATCGACAAGAACAAGGACCTCAAAGAGTGCGGCGGGCTGATCGTCTTCAAGCTCAACAAGACCACTCCTTGAGCCCAAACCGGCCCGTTCCCGCTTCCGGGGCGGGCCCTCTTATGGTTTTCCTATCTCTTAAACGGCGGCAGGACAGATGGATGAAAGCATTTCAGACCTCAAACAAGACCCTCTCATCAGCAAGAAGGTGCTGAGGGCGCTCAGCAAGTGGACCGACGAACGCGAGGCGACCACGGAGGACGAGGAGTCCTACCATCAGTATGACACGTACATCTGGCGCAAATGGGTCTTCATGGCCGCCTGCATAGTGGTCATGGTGGTCACGGCGGGCCTCGCCACCACGATCGGCCCCATGGACATAACGTTCGTCGAGACCTACGAGACCATGTGGAACCATATAACCGGGAACATCACCAACGACGCCTTCGACTATGCGATATGCACTCTGCGCATGCCGCGCGTGGTCATGGGAGTGGTGGCCGGCGCTGGACTCGCCATATGCGGCGCCGCCATGCAGAGCACCCTGATGAACCCCCTGGCCGACCCTTATACGACCGGGGTTTCGTCGGGCGCATCCTTCGGCGCGACCCTCGCCATGCTGGCAGGATTCAGCATATTCGGCGGGAGATACGACGTCATAGGCAACGCATTCATATTCTCCCTCATACCGACCGCGCTGATCGTCGGCCTGGCCAGGGTGAAGAAATCCTCTCCTACGACCATGATCATGGCCGGTATCGCGGTCATGTACATCTTCAACGCGTTCACGACCGTCATGATGCTGATGGCGGATCCAAACGACCTCGAAGCGGTCTATCAGTGGCAGGTCGGATCTCTGGCCAAAGCCAGCTGGGACGACATAGTCGTATCCCTGGGGATAACCGCGATAGGCGCGATAATAATCATGTTCCTGTCGAAGAAGCTCAACGTGCTGTCGACCGGCGATGACATGGCGAACTCCCTTGGGGTGAATGCCGCCCAGCTCAGGACCATAATGATGGTTCTGGTGGCGCTGATAACCGCGGGAATCGTGAGCTTCACCGGGCTCATAGGTTTCGTCGGGCTGGTGGCGCCCCATGTGGTCAGGCTATTCATCGGAGCCGACAACAGATACTTGGTCCCGGCGGCGGCGCTGTTCGGAGGCGCTCTGCTGGTGGTTTCGGATCTGGTCGGGAGAGTCATCATCCAGCCCGCCGTGCTTCAGGTGGGAGTCATAACCGCGTTCCTCGGAGGCCCGATGTTCCTCTGGCTGCTCCTGAGGAAGAACTCCAATGTGTGGTGATCCGATGGAATACGAAGTCAGGAACCTGAGCTTCGGGTACAAGACCCACCATGTTCTCTCGGACATCAACCTCAAGTTCGACAGGCCCGGGCTGGTATGCATAATAGGCCCCAACGGGGTGGGGAAGTCCACCCTGGTGAAGTGCATGAACCGCATCAATAAAGGATACACTGGGGAGGTCCTGATAGACGGCGTGGACATCAAGGAGATGACGATGAAGGACATCTCCATGAAGGTCGGGTTCGTGCCGGCCGGGACGCAGGACATCTTCGCCATGACCGTGATGGACACCGTCCTCATCGGGAGGCACAACATCCAGGGGTGGAGGACCACCCATAAAGACCTAGAAATCGTGAGGAGAGCGCTGGAGATGCTCTCGCTTGAGGATCTGTCCATGAGGAACTTCAACGAGCTCTCCGCCGGGCAGCATCAGAGGGTGGCGCTGGCGAGAGGGCTGGTGCAGGAGACCCCATGCCTGATCCTGGACGAGCCGACTTCCAATCTGGATGTGAAGCACCAGGTTTTCGTGGCGGAGATGCTGCGCGCGCTGGCGGTGGTGGACAACAAGCTTGTGATCATGATCTGCCACGACCTGAACATCGCCGCAAGGTATTCCCATGAGATAATAGTCATGAAGGAGCCCGGGATCATATACAAGGTCGGCAAGCCCTTGGACGTCATCACCCCGGAGCTCGTCAGGGACGTGTACGGCATCAACTGCGACGTCATAGAAGTGGACGGCAGCCCGCATGTCATCCTAAAAGAGACATTCGACGAAGAGGACGAATGACCAAACATGGCGCGGGGTTCCCTGCGCCATTTACCTTTATTCTGCCCGTAATTAACTATTTGATGTGTAGGCATCAACCATGCGTTTAAGTTTTGTTTGGGATACGAATGGGTGTTATATTCGGTATTAGGCAAATTGATTTTATATTTCAAATGTCATGAGACTCTCATACGGAACTCTCATCCGAGAACTTCTTCCCTTAGATAGGCTGAGGGCAGAGGGGGAACGGGCTAACCTGTTCCCAATACGGCCGGAATGCCGGTCGATCCGCTACTGGAGCATATGCGCCCCGATACAGGCGTATTTGCTTGACCTATCCAAGGATAGGAGGTATCGAATGAAAGCAGAAATGAAAATAATCGCGGTCGCGGCATCTATGTTCGCTATCATGGCGTGTTTCGCTATGATTGCAGACGAATCTGATGCTGAGCTCCACATAGTTGACAATACTGCTACTGATCAGCCATACTATGATTCAGAAGCGGAACTTGCCGAAAACTGGTGCTGGTGGGATGAGAAAGACGGAAAGGTGTTCCCTGTGCCGTTGGCTGGCGAGGATATAAAGAGAGCGTATTACACTCTCTTCCAGGCAGGATACAAGGGCCTTAACCAGAAGTACAGCATTAGGGACGTAAACGTCATAGGTTTCAAGTTGATGGGTATCAACAGCAGCCAGGGAAGTTACAACCTTGAGATAATTAATATCAACAAAGAAATCAAACTGACGGAAGATGATATGAACAAGGATATCAGCAGGCCGGGAAGATATGTATTCGAGGATGCTGTCTTGTTCTCAGTTACATATACAGACGAGAAGGGAAAGGTTTATACCGCACCCAACCTCCTGGCTCCGTTCATAGTGACGAAGGAAAAGGTGAGTCTTGGTGAACAAGGTGTAGCCTATATCTATGATGGGTTCGAAAAGAAGTTTGATTATGTAAATCACTCCGATATAGATCCCAAATTCCCTGGTTTAAAAGAAACAGATTTTAAATTGACCGGTTCAGTAAAGGCGACTGCTGCCAATCAGGCGACGGTAAATAGTGTCGATGGCTATAAAGTTCACGTTATACTCGACAGAATGAATACTGATGATAGGTACTACATCGATCAGGACATAACCTGGTTCATTCTTCCTAAGAACATCGAGGACTGGCACTGGGAATTATTCAGCAAAGTGTACGATGTAGGTATAACTACCACTCCGATTACGTATGGGCAGGCCCCTACCGTCAACGATGTTACATTGCACTACTACTATTCCGAGTACCCCGCGATGGCCAACAGTGCCAAGTGCGACCCTGTTCCTAGCATTAACAACATCGTTAAGGGAATTTACGGTTCCTACACCGTAAAGGGTGTGCAGGTTACAGACGACAGGTCCCAGCTGGAAGTTGAAGTGAATGGAATCGACAACTACACCGGAACTAGGACTGTTTTCATCGACCTCATTCCTCTGGATCTTAACCAGATCGGAGCCGTTCTCCATGTGGACACCATCCACACCGACGGATCCATAATCTCCAAGACGTTCGATGACTCCAACGTGTTCCTGTTCCCCATCGACAAGTATGTCGACGAGGTCTACCCTGCGTTCTGCCGCGGTGACTATCAGCTCGTCGCTCTCAGCGCCCGCGGAGGAACCATCATCGACGAGCCCAACGGGATCACCAGCGGAGAGACCGCCAGCGAATGGAACTACATGGAGCTCCACGCAATCGAGGGCAGCGGATACACCGGATGCATCGTCGGACACTTCTACGAGGCTTTCGACGGCGCTACCGCCGGAATAATCTTCAACGCCGCCGGAAACCAGGTCATCGGATACGAAGGCGTTTCCGAGAATGTGGTCATACCCGACATGAACAACAGCCACAAGGTCACCAAGATCGCGGACAAGGCGTTCTACAACAACAAGAACATCAAGAGCGTCATCATCGGAGACAACGTCACCAGCATTGGAATGAAGGCTTTCGCGGGCTGCTCCAAGCTGGCCAGTGTCACCATCGGCGACTCTGTCAAGGTCATCAGCTACTACGCATTCTTCGGATGCAAGAACATTACTGAGCTCGACTTCGGATCCAAGCTCATCGTCGTAAGGACCCAGGCTTTCGGAGGCCTCACCTTCATGGACGGAGAGAACGTTCTCGAGCCGGCCGCCAAGAACCTCGTGGGCAACAAGTTCACCGCCATTTCCAAGGGTGTACTTGCGCTTTCTTGAAACTATAACGGGGGGCTTCGGCCCCTCTCCTTTGCAATCAGCAGCTCGATTGTGTCAGAACTGCGATAGCAATATAGGCGCTGCAATCCGAATGCAAACTTCTTGGGAGACTCCAATCTAGTTCAGAATCCTGATGAGATGGTATCCAACCGTTCTTGGCACCGATATGATGCCGGCCGATCAGTTATCAGGCGAGTGCATTCAAGCAAGGAGGCGCGAAATGAAAATAGAGACAAAACTAATCATGGCGATCGTGCCGCTGTTTGTTATTGCGGCAACCTGCGTCGCATTCACGGATGACTCTGATGCTCTTGCGGCCGAACAGGGCAGTTGGTATGTGTCGGACGGCTCCAACGGATTCGCTGAAAGCGGCGTCAGGCATATCATCGAGAACACGGAGAGGATGGGCCTCAGAATGAGCGTTCGTACCTTATCCGATTCAGAGGTCCCGGCCATCATAGAAAAGGTGCCTTTGAACGAAATAATAGAAATCGTCGATTATGTTTTCGACGGAAACGTCAAGGAATTCGATTTCGAAATCAGGGATTCTGTAAAAAAAGACCTTGGTCAAGATTCTGCGGCATTGAAAGAGTGGATTGCGAACCGCATAATGCCCAGTTTCGAAATCAATGGATTTACCATCGAAAGCACGATCCAGGCGTGCTTCGCCGGCGAGTATACGGTATATCTGTCGATCCCGGAAAGCGCCGATCATGATGCTCACATCATCCCTGTCGTCTGGACCATCCTACCTAAGGACATCACGGACAAGCGCGGAATCACGGTGGAGACGGTCCCCCTGACATACGGCCAGTCCGTCTCCGAGAAGAACGTCATTCTGCATTACAATTATTCAACCTATCCCGAGAGCCCCAGCGACTTATGCAATCCGATCCCGTATGAAGGGGAGAATACGGAGTATGGTTCGTACGACGTGGAGGAAATCGCGGAATCAAGAACTTCAGATTCTGTGAAGGTCAGGATAACTGGAACAGGGAACTTCACTGGGACCAGAGAAGTGGCCGTTGAAATAACTCACGCCGGCTACATATTCGCCGACTCCGGGCTCCGTTTCGAAATCATTTCTATGGAAACCGCTTCCGTTTCAGTAGTCAGTTACGAAGGGAATCCCGTCAGCCTGACGATTCCGGCCCAGGCCTCGTTCAACGGAATTGTGTTTTCAGTCTCATCCATTTCAGACAAGGCATTCTGCGGCTGCAAGGCCGTCGGGAGCATTGACCTGGGTTCTGTGCACAGCGTGGGCACGAAAGCCTTCGCCGACTGCCCGTCGCTCAAAGCCGTTATCGCAGGCGGCTCTTTGGAATCCATCGGAGAATATGCGTTCCAAGGGTGCTCTTCCCTGCAATCCGTCTGCATCCCCGATTCGGTGACGTACATAGGGAAGTCCGCATTCGGGGATCTGGCATTCTACGGCTCCGACGGTGTGTCCGTCCTGGGCTCGGATGCGGAGTCCCTTCGCGGATATGAGTACGGGAGAATCGGCAATAAGATGGTCCGCGCCGTCGGAGCGGGCGATGTCTTCTCCGATTCCGGGCTCAGATACGCAGTAATTTCCTTAAATCCGCTGTCTGTTTCCGTGATCGGATACGAAGGCTCCCCGGCAGCCGTGACCATACCGGGCGAGGTCTCGCTGAACGGAACGGCGTTCGCGGTCTCTTCGGTCGCAGACAAGGCGTTCTACGGGTGCGGCACCCTCAGGAGCCTCGACCTCGGATCCGTGGGCAGCGTGGGCATGAAAGCATTCGCCAGATGCTCCTCGCTGACCTCCGTCGACGCCAGCGGCCCCCTGAAATCCTTAGGGGCGTATGCGTTCTACGGATGCAATGGGATCGAAGACATCTGTTTCGGAGACGGTCTGAAATCCGCCGGCTACCGTCCATTCAGCCTATCGTTCAAGGATTCCGATGGGAACGTTCTCGATGCGGACGCCAAGACTCTCCGCAGCAATGCGTTCATCAGCATCGGCGGCTCCCTCGTCCGCTTCGCCGCAGAGGTGGGGAACAGCCTCTGCCTCGGCGATCTGGTGTATCGTGTCGTCGATGCGCCTGCCCTCGGATTCTCTGTAGCTGGTTTCATGTACGGCATAACGGATGCCCACATCCCAGAAGCGGTGGTATGCGGAGGATACAGCATAGATGTCGTCTCCATCGGCGAGAATGCGTTCTACGGATGCTCATCTCTGGTTTCGGCATCCATTCCCGGTTCGGTGGTCGGCATCGGCGAGAATGCGTTCTACGGATGCTCTGCCCTAAGCAGGTTCGACGGGACCTACGGCGGAATCACAGACGGCGTGATGCTGATCGCGGATTCGGAGATCCTGGTCTGCGCCACCGGCCCGGACGTCGCATCCCTGTACATACCCGATTCGGTGATCAGCATCCGTGACGGCGCGTTCGGAACGCTGGAGTTCTATGGCTCCGACGGGGCAGCTCTGGGCACAGACGCAGAAGCTCTGCGCGGCCACTTATATAACAGAGAAGGAGACAGGATGGTCCGCGCCGTCGGAGTGGGCGACGTCTTCTCTGATTCAGGGCTCAGGTATTCGGTAATATCCTTGGATCCGCTGTCCGTTTCCGTCATAGGATACGAAGGCTCCCCGTTGGCCGTCGCCATACCCGGCGAGGTCCCGCTGAACGGAGTGTCGTTCGCCGTCTCTTCGGTCGCAGACAAGGCGTTCTACGGGTGCGAAACCCTCAGGAGTCTCGACCTCGGGTCCGTGAGCAGCGTGGGCATGAAAGCATTCGCCAGATGCTCCTCGCTGGCCGCCTTCGATGCGGGCGATTCTCTGGAATCCATAGGCGTGTATGCGTTCTACGGGTGTTCTGCGCTGGAAAAGCTGGACTCAGGCGCATGTCTGAAATCCATCGGCTCTCGTGCGTTTGACAGATGCTCCTCCCTGCAGTGGACATCGATTTCCGGCAGCCTGGAATCCATCGGCTCCCATGCGTTCGGGCTTCCCTTCAGAGACGCGAACGGAGATGCTCTGGCCATGGATGCCGAGGCGCTCCGCGGATACGGCTATTTCAGCGACGGCGACGCGTTCGTGCGTTTCTCCATACCGGAAGGGAGAATAATCTGGTCCGGCGACGTCAAACTGGGCGTCGTTATGTCTCCCAGGCCAGCGGCTTCCGTCATCGGGTATTATCCCGGCATCGATGAAGCCGATATCCCGTCGTCGGTGAGCTGCGACGGATATGATCTGGAAGTCGTATCCATCGACGAGAAAGCATTCATGTGGTGCGATTCTCTGAGATCCGTCAGCATACCCGGATCGGTAAAAACCATCGGCGACTATGCGTTCTACCTGTGCTCATCTCTGGCTTCGGTATCCATCCCCGAGTCTGTGGAGTCGATTGGGCACGCCGCGTTCTCCGGATGCCCGTCGCTCGAATCATTCTCCGGCGGCTACGCAGGAATAGCGGGCGGCGTGATGCTCGTCAGCGGTTCTGCGCTGGTATCATGCGCCGCCGGCCCGAGCATAGTGTCCGTAACCGTTCCAGATACGGTGACGCTCATCGACTGGAATTCGTTCGACGGATGCGCTTCCCTGGAAACCGTGCACATACCAGGAACCGTTGCGTCCATAGGCGATGACGCGTTCTACAGGTGCCCTTCCCTCGCATATGTATCCATACCCGGATCAGTGGCGTCCATCGGACTGCATGCATTCGGTTCGCTGAAGTTCTATGGCATCGACGGGGAGACCGAGCTTCCTGTGGACGCGGAAACGCTCCGCGGGCACGTCTATGAGAGGGTCGGCGACAGGATGGTCCAGGCAGTCGAGGCAGGGGGCGTCTTTGCCGATTCCGGCCTCGAATACAGGATCTTATCTCTGGATCCGTGCTCCGTCGCCGTCGCCGGCTATGAAGACGGAGCCATCGATGTGGCAGTTCCTGATGAAGTGTCTTTCAGAGGGGCCGTCTATTCCGTGGTTTCGATAGCGGACAAGGCGTTCTACGGCTGCAAGACAATCGAGAGCATCAGCCTCGGCTCTGCCGTCAGCGTAGGCATGAAGGCGTTCGCCAGGTGCTCCAGTCTCAAGACCGTCGAATTCGGCGATTCGGTCAGGACCGTGGATCATTATGCGTTCTACGGATGCACCGGGCTCAGCGAGATCCATTTCGACGGCGGCCTCAGAACGGTGAAAGGCCACGCTTTCGACGGCGTGACTTTCATGGACGGACAGGGCATCCTGGATCCTGTTCCCAAGAACCTTGCCGGCAATGATTTCATCGGCTCTTCCAGCGTCCTTTATCTGGCCGCATAAACCATTTAGCAGGGGGAGGGTCTCCTCCCCCCATCCCTGCCTGTTCAGAGCTGCACTTTTCCTTTCCGGAGAGCAGTCGCGGCCATATCCGTGCCGGTCGCTTGCAATGTTTCGGATCAGACCACAGTCATCGTTCCGGCGGTGCAAGCCAGGGTTTTCTTTCAGGTTTTACTTTCAAATCAGGCAGATTGCTTTCATTAAGCGAGGCGACAGTATGAAAACAGAAATGAAATCATTCGCGGCGGTAGCGATCATCTTTGCTATGGCGGCGGCTGGATTCGCATTCGCGGGCGAGTCCGCTGCCGCTGATGATGGCAGATACATAGATGAAAACGGATGGGCGAGAAATGTCGGCGATTTCCCGGGTACGCTTGCAGATCTGTACCCAAATAAAAAATACGACACATTATTTCTTGCTGATTTCAAATCATCAGGGGATTACACAAGTGATGATGTAAAACTGATGAGCATCAGTATGGGAGGGATGCAGCGGCATGTATCCGTTATGATCAATTATGTCGATACCGAGAAGATAAGGGAGGAAATGCTGGGCGGCAATCTGAGCGCAGATCAATACGGCAGATATGCGGTCTGGGACGCGGTCGGTTTTTCGATCACGGTCTCATTCGATGATCGTCTATATTATTTCATACCCCATCTGACTGCTCCGATTGTCATCGAAAAAAGTGAGCGGCCCGGCAGCGTCGACATCGGGTATGTCGATGAGAATGGGTGGGCCAGAGATGTCGGACGTTTTCCGATGCTGAATGAAAAATACGACGCATCATTCACGGCGTTTTTCAAACAAGGCACTGAATACACGCTTGATGACATAATGCGCATTGCTTTCATCATGGATGATGCCATCTCAGTATCTGTCGGGGAGATCTCTGTCGATTCAGGGAGAATAAGCGGGGAGATTCTGAGCGGCAATCTGAGCGCAGATCAATACGGCAGATACGCGGTTTGGGGGGCGGTCAAATTCAGCGTCACTGTAGTACATGAAGACGGCAACACATATACAGCAACTAATTTGCTGGCACCTTTGGTCATCGAAAAAAGAAATGATTCTTCTCCCGTTGTCACCGAAACATTTGAATCGGATGGGTTCGAGTACGCCATTTCGTCCATAGAGCAATTCGAGGCGTCGATAACAGGATGCAAAGATACGATCGGGACGCTTGCCGTGCCTGATTCTGTGTGTTACAAGGGCAGGGAGTTCAATGTCATTTCCATCGGCGACAAAGCTTTCTACGGCTGCGCCTCCCTGATTTCTGTCGATCTCGGTTCTGTGGAGACGGTCGGCATGAAAGCTTTTGCCAATTGCGCCAACATAAAGTCTCTGATGATTCCGGATACCGTCAAGGAATTCAGGCCATATGCTTTCTACGGCTGCTCGTCTCTGAAATCCCTGGACATCCCCGGCGACGATGTCATAGTAGGCACCAGCGCATTCAGCGCTTGCAAAGGCATGGAATCGATAAGCTTCACCGGCAGCGGAGCGATTTTGGGCACCAATTCGTTCTACAAGAACAATAAAGTGGCTTCCATCGATCTCTCGACCGTGGCGTCCGTCGGATTCAAGGCTTTCCCCTATTGCAACGGCATTGTGTCTCTGACCATCCCGGGCGGTTTGGAGATGGGAGCCTATGCTTTCTACGGCTGCGCCAATCTCAGGGGTCTAGCAATCGAGGAAGGCGTCGAATCCATAAGCAAGAGCGCTTTCAGCGGATGCAAGGCTCTGAGCGGCGTGTCGTTCCCGAGTACCTTGAAATCCATAGGCGAAAACGCGTTCCATGGCGTGAGATTCTATGAGGGCTCTGCGGTTTTGGATGTTACCGCGGAGAATCTTGCCGGAAAGACCTTCATCGGCTCCGGCGGGAAGCTTTATCCCGCTGGGCTTTCAGACGGAGATGCCTTCGAAGTCGGCGGCCTTATGTATGAGGTCACATCCGCCGCTTTCCGCGAGGCATCTCTGATAGGATGCACCGAGCCCCGTGTTTCGCTCGAGGTTCCGTCTGATGTGGCATTCAAGGGAACCGATCTCAAGGTAGTTTCCGTCGGATCCAAGGCTTTCTTCCATGACGATTCGTTGGTTTCCGTAGATCTGGGGTCGGTCAGGGAAATAGACATGAAAGCTTTCGCCATGTGCAGATCATTGAAGGAAGTCCGTCTCGGAAGCTCCCTTGAAGCGATCAGCTATTATGCCTTCTACAGCTGTCCAGCTATAGAGGTCCTTGATGTCCCCTCATCCCTGATGGACGTGCGTCTTCATGCGCTCGGATCTCTGAAGCTCATGGACGGCGATAAGATCCTTTCTCATGACGCTGAATCCATCGCCGGAAAGATCTTCTGCGGTGCCGAACGCGTTTTGAAGACAGACTTCGACGGCACATTCACCCGCGGGGGCCTTACGTATTCAGTATCCGGATCATCAGCAACTTTGACCGGATACATCGCTCCGATCACTTCTCTGACCGTGCCATCCGAAGTCTCCTATGGCGGCAAAGTGTACTCCGTGAGTTCGGTAGGTGACAAGGCGTTCTATGGCTGCTCCACGCTGACGTCGGTTGATCTGGGTTCCGTCGTTTCCGTCGGCATCAAAGCATTCTCAAATTGCGTTTCTTTGGAGGGCATCGATCTGGGGGACTCGCTCAAATCAATCGGCGCTTATGCGTTCTATGGCTGTCGCAATGTGGACAATTTGGATGCGCCATTTATGCTTCAATCGATCGGAACCGGCGCTTTCGGCGGTTTCGTTTTCAAGGATGCGTCCGGAACCAGGGTCAGCGCCGCCGCCGAAAACCTTCGCGGCCATGGGTTCTCTGGATCGTCCAGCGTCCTTTATCTGGCCGCATAAACGATTTGCCAGGGGAGGGTCTCCTCCCCATTTTCCGAAAGATATGTTTCCGTCCGGAAAACCGTATATACTATTATTATCATTATTGATAATATAATCAAAAACAATAAAGGTGTGGAATGTGAGGCTCTCCGAAATCCTGTCCAATCCCGTCAGACTGAGGATAGTGCAGCATCTCCAGCTGTATGGGGACGCGACCGCCAAACAGATATCAGAAAGTCTCGGAGACATCCCTGTCCCCACGCTCTACCGCCATATCGGCCGTCTGGTCGAGGAGGGGATACTGCGCGTCAAAGAAGTGAGAAAGGTCAGAGGCAGCGTCGAGAGGCTGCTGGCTCTGAATCTGGAAAGGTGGTCCGCCGAGACCGGGGACATCGCCGACGCTTCCTATCAGTTCCTCATGTCTCTGTACGGCAGATTCGAGCGGTATTCCGGGGATGATCCGGTCAGGGACAGGCTCTGTCTCAGGACCTGCATGCTCCGGCTGTCTGACGAGAGATTCGATGCATTCCTGGGGGAATACGCCGCCCTGCTGGGCAGATATCTCGGATCCCAGGACGGGGAAAGGCTGAGGAGCGTCTCATTCATTTCGGCGCCTGCGGAGGATGATGAGGATGTCAGCGAACGAGGAAAAGGTTACTGTGCCCGGCGCCGCATCGCTGGGCGCGACGATTGCGTACGGGAGCAAAGAGGGGAAGAGCCCGGCAGTCGTGATAATCATGGGCACCGGCAAGCTGGACCGCGACGGGAACGGCCCCGGAAGCAGGATGAACATATACCGCGATCTTTCGGATCTTTTCGTGGAAGAGGGATTCGTCACCATCCGCTACGACAAGCGGGGGACGCACGCCTCGTCCGGGGATTTCAGCAGCGCCGGCCTGAGCGATTTCGTGGGCGACGCCGTTTCCGTGACCGAATACGTCAAGGCCCTTCCGTACGTGGATGCCGGCAGAGTCATAGTGTGCGGCCATTCGGAAGGGGCGATGATCGCGACGCTGCTGTCCCAGAAGGAGGATGTCGCCGGCCTCATGCTTCTCGGAGGGGCTGCGACATGTCTGAAGGACGCCCTCCGCTATCAGAGCAGGCTGGCCGGCGAGCAGTCCGAAGAGAGGAAGGGTATCGTCGGCGCGATTCTCCGCCGGGCGGCATCCAAAGAGAAGACGGACGCCAGGCAGGACGAGCTGTTCGTAAGGTGCCTGAGCACCGAAGAGGATACCATACGCTTCCAGGGCGTGAAGATGAGCGCCAAGTGGATCAGGGAGCATCTGTCCTACACATCGGAAGATTACGCGGGGATGCTGAGGGCCTTCGGAAAGCCCATGCTTGCGATCACCGGCACCGCCGACCTTTCCGCGGACTTCCGTTCTTTAGAGTCGATCAGAGATGTCCCGTCAGCGACATGCTATGCCCCGGAAGGCGTGAACCACATCCTCAGGGAGATCGACGACGACAACAGCATCATGAAGGTCAGGAAGCAGTACCTCAGGCTGTCGGCAAGGCCGATCCATCAGGGGACAAAGGAAACCATGGGCCGGTGGCTGTCCCAGTTCCTGGATCGATCCCGGGGCCCGGAGCAGTTCGTCGATCCGGCGGGGCCATGCCGCCCGCGGCGGTTCGGGAAATCAATCGAAGAGAAGAAAAGAGGCGAATTTTATAAGAACGCATCGAGTACAGCATTCGGACAGACAAAGGAGCCCTCTGACGATGGAACCCACGATGGAAGAGAAATTGAATGCATGCATACGGCTGTGCGAGGAAGGCGACCCGGAGATGTGCGCATTCCTCGGGAAAGAGTTCTATTACGGCATGAACGTGCCGCAGGATCTCGGCCGCGCTTTGCGCTATCTGGCAGTCGCCTCGGAGCACGGAGATGCCATCTCGCAGTTTACTCTGGGCTTCATGTACTGGTCCGGCAGAGGGACCGAACCGGACCTCGACGAGGCGCTCAGACTGTTTCTTCTCTCGGCTGAGCAGGGCGTCCCGGAGGCTATGTACAACGTCGCGAAGATCCTTCTGGCAAAGGATTTCGAAAAGAACAAGGACGAGGCCGTCAGATGGCTCAAGCGCTCCGCGAATGCCGGATATGACACGGCCTACGATATGCTCTCTGATCTGGACGGATGACGCGTCGCATTCTGCTGCGCTGTCCCGGTCTCGCCGGGCTTCTCCGCGGCGGAGTAAGTAAAAATCCATGGCTTTCGCAGAGGTCAGGTTCATGGGGGCCGTTCTGAGAAAGAGGGGCAGGGCCTGAGCGAGTCAGGATCCGCCCTGGCATCTCTTTATGATCTTCGCGGGGTTCCCGGCGACAACCGTCCCGGGCGGGACGTCTTTGGTCACCACCGATCCGGCGCCGACCACGGAGCCGTCCCCTATGGTGACTCCCGGCACTACGGTGACGTTCGCGCACAGCCAGACGTCGTTACCTATGCGAATCGGGCAGCCCTAGACCTTCCTGTCCCTCGTGTCCATCGGGTCGATGGGATGCACCGCGGTCACTATGGGGCAGTCCGGGCCTATCATCGTGTTGTCGCCGACCGAGATCTCCGCGGTGTCCAGGAAGGTGCAGTTGTAGTTGACCAGGACGTTTTTGCCAAGCTTTATGTTGAAGCCCAGGTCGCATCTGAACGGGGCCAGCACTCTCGTCCTTTCCTGGAGCCCGGCGCCGATCAGGGACTCCATGATCCTGTCCCTTTCCTCGAGGCCGGTCTGGGGGGAGTTGAAGAGGGACAGCTTCTCCGCGCACGCCAGCAGGGCGCGGTTGTAGCCGTCGATGTCCCGGTCGCAGATTCCGACCCATCCTTCCTTCAGGCGCCGCATCCAGTCTTCCATGCGCCTTCCATAGGTTCGGCGGTATAAAACCGGCTTGGAGGGACTGCGGGTTTTAGCGTCTGCGGCGATCCTGTTTCGTACCTGAGGGATGGCGGTACGAAATGGCAGGGCCAAGAGCTAAGGTCTTCAGTTCACGAACGAAGGGCGTGACAATCTCCAGCGGATGCGGCCTCGTCATGGACGGCCCTCCCGGAGCCTGGCGAGTGCTTCCTCAGAAGGCAGCCGACGGCCTTCGGTAAGCGATGCGATGTTTTATGCAAACCTATATCGTACGGTTGAGTCCTGCAGAGAGTCATCATGACGATTGTTCTGGAGCCGTTGGAAGAGGCCGACCGCGAGCGGTTCATAAGGGACAACCAGGAAGCCTTCAGATACGGCGCCACCGAGGAGTTTGGCCCCAGGGACGACCACTTCGAGGAGCCTGGCGAGATAATCTCGAGGGAGACCATCGAGAGGTCCATCGACGGCGGGGCGGCATACAGGATCATGAAAGACGGGAGGCCCGTCGGCGGCGCCATAGTGTCCGTGACCGGCGACAGAGGCGACCTGCAGATCCTGTTCGTCTCCCCCGAGGAGCACAGCAAGGGCATCGGGTACGAGGCATGGCGCGCCATCGAGCGGGCGTACCCTCAGGTGAGGGTGTGGGAGACCTGCACCCCCTTTTTCGAGAAGCGGAACATACACTTCTACGTGAACAGATGCGGCTTCCATATCACGGCGTTCTTCCACAGCCGCCATCGCGACCCGAACAGCCCGGACGATGAGGGCGAGATGTTCCGTTTCGAGAAGGTCATGTTCCGATGCGCGTCCATTTAGGTGAAGCGGACCAGGATGGCATCCCCGTCCGCCTCCTGACCGGAAAGGACCGTTCCGGCGCCGTGAATACCATCGCCGGCATGAGGCGCAGCGGAAGGGCCGTCCCCATGGAGCAGTACGTCAGGCTTCCGAAGGAATCCGGCGTTCCTGACAGCAAATCATGCACCTGAACTTCCAATCAAAGAGCCTTTCCCATGCGACTGGCCGGACGGAACTCCTGGGAGATCTGTCCATCCGCATTTCCGGACGCTATGCCGAGCTGCGCAGACCGTCTTGTCTACGGATTCTTATGCTGCAGATCTGCCTGGCAGGCTGCGTCACGCCAGTCTTCTGGACCGGCCGCTAGGGGAGCGATGAATGGATGCGTGCCATCAGAGGCCGTTCAGGAACGATGGGGATCGCTCTTCCAGGAACTCCACCGTGCCGTCGCGGACGTCGTATATGGCACCGGCTACGATGACGTCGTGCCTTTCAGAGAGTTCTTCGGATATCAGGCGGACGCTGTTGAGGACGTTCAGCCTCGAAGCCTCCGCGGGATCCTTCTCGTCGCCGATGCAGGCGCGGATGCTGTTTATGATCTCTATGGAGTGCCCCTCATGCAATCCTTTCAGGGCCTCTGCTATGGCGCCGCAGCGGGTGTGGCCCATGACTACCACTACCCTCACTCCCATGTGTCCCACGGCGTACTCCAGGCTGCCGAGGGTGCACCCGTCGACGATGTTCCCGGCGGAGCGGATCACGAACAGGTCGCCGATCCCGGCGGAGAAGACCGCCTCCGGTATCACGCGGGAATCGGAGCAGGAGACGACGGCCGCGAAGGGACGCTGTCCCTCATCGGCGGCGCGGACCCTGGCCGTATGCGACACATCCCCCGAGAAAGCGCCGCTTCTCACGTATCTTTTGTTGCCCTCCTTCAGCGTCTCCATGACGCGGTCCGGGTCGCACCGATCCATGATCGGTCCTGAGGGCCCCTCTATTATTAAAACAGGCGGCATGACTTATCGGAGGGGAGGACGATTATCCGGTTCCGCGATGTGCGGGACGCCATCCATCGCTCCCTGCCGGGCGCACGACATCGAGGCGGCTTTGACAGACCTGCGATGAAAGTGTCCCTTGCGTCCAACGCATCGACATCTGGTAGCAGGGGACCATCGGCGTTGCCCTGCGCCAAAAATCCAGGGTCTATGACAAAGGAATATGGAGTCAGCGGTCAGTATAAGGAAGTGGTGGGCCCTGCCGAGTTGGCAAGTATGCCACCCAGCCTTCTTCACGTCGCATTTTACAGCTCCCTGATTTCCGTGGATAGAAACCGTTCGGGCACTGGAGAGGGACATCGAACGAATGTGTGGGCCACCACACGCATGGTGTGATATCCATCGCATCAGGTTCCGGTTTCGACGGTCCGGAGGCCTGTCTCTCTTCTCGAACGAGGTGACAAAATGCAACAGTCAGAATCCAACAAAAGCAACCCTAGCAAGGGTTCTAAGAGCAGGTCCCGTAGAGACACCGTACTGTCATTCAGAGAAGGCCATTTGTTCATGGCCCTCAGGATGGTGTCGCCCTTCGACAAGGACAGAGGAACGTATCTGGACTCAATTCCAAGAATTACGTTTCTTGTAGACGGGAAATACGTTAGAATGCCGGTGGACAAGAACCTACTGAGGAGGTTCGGCACGTTCATGGTTAAACTCAGCGATCTTCTGGAGGGGATAGACGTTCCTGAACAGGAGCTTGATTTCGAAGAAGCGAAGAGGGTCATCTCTGAATACAAGGGGAGATGTCCATCTCTTTCTTCATCGGAGGCTAATCATAACCTTACAGGAATCTCGTAATCATTTTCCACCCATCTTATCGTTCGACGGGTGCGGCGATCTAATCCCTGCGACGGCGGAGCCGGAGCAATCCTAGGAACCACCGACCTCGGGGGATTCCCATGCTCGCATCCGACGGGAGCGAAGCGACCGTCGGCGCTTCGTGGCCGAGGCTTGCCGAGGACACGGGCGAGCGAGCCTAAAAAAGGCCGCGCGACCGCCGCCTGGCGCAGCCCAGGCGGGCGCCGGCCGCCTTTCCAACGGCGCGTAGCGCCGCTTACCGCACCCGTCGAACGCCCCCTAATTCTATGTTCGATGTAGTTTCTTCCGATCTCAGGGTAGAGTCCCAGAGAGTCCATTCTGTTCAGAGGCGTTTCGAGTACTACGAGCGCCAGGGCCTCGCGGAGCAGGCCGCCCTTGCCGAGCACCCGGTGACTCGCTTCGTGAAGAATCTTCCTGTGGAGGACCCCAGGTATCCTGCCATAGAGTACCTTAGACTTGCGCAGCAGGTCGGGAGGGACGTATGGGACGTTTTCGACGAGGTTCAGGAAGGCAGGGGGGAGTTCTCAGGAAAGGACGGGGAGACGATTTCATTCGAGCCGAGGCCTCATGAGTTCGTCACATGGTCCATGCCCGCCCATGACCTGCATCGCCCTGACGAAAAGGGGTGCGGCTTCATACGTTCCCCCTCTGGATCCATCGTTTTCACCATGTGCCCGGATCACCCGGAGCACTTCATTAAGGGGAAGCGTCACCACTGCTGGTCGCTCCATTGTCCAAATTGCATGAACGACACGGCGCTCAAGCACGGTGTCATGATCGAGAGGCAGCTCCTCGTGTACCAGAGGCTGAACGAGAAGCAGGGCGTCGGCGTCGGCCAGATAGGGCACTGGGTCGTGTCTCCCCCTCAGGAGCTTGCCAAGTGCATGATGCAGACCTATGAGGACTTCGATACCCTTCAGAGGTACGTGGATGACACTATCATGTCGATAGGCGGCAAGGCGGGGATGACGGTGTTCCACCCCTGGCGCCAGAGGGAGGACTTCTGGGAGCTGTCCCCCCATTTCCACGTGCTCTGCTACGGATTCCTAAAGACCAAGAAGTTCCTGAAAGAGAACCCCGGCTGGATCATAAAGAAAGTCCATCCCAGGGAGCGCATCAGGAGCATCCGCCACACTGCGGCTTATCTTTCAACGCACATGGGCCTCGGGCTGGTCGAACGCGACCCCGGTGACGTGGACTGGGACCTGGACCTCCTGGACCACATGGTCCCGGGGATTAAATCCCCCGGAGCCGGGTTCTCTGAAAGGGATTATGAAGACTAGTCCCATGGGAAGGGCAGGATGTGCGGCCTTGTCGATGATATCGACTGGGAGAAGTGGACGGAGGGCCGCCTGTCCAAGGAGACCCGCGTACGCTACTGGGGCGGCGTCGCCCGCAACAGGATCCGCCTCGTCGGCATCCACCGTCAGTACAAGGTGCGCGTCTGCCGGGAGTGCGGGGTGCTCCTCAGGACATATGAGGGCGCTGGCGATTCAGTCGGCAGTTATGTTAGGTACATTCAGGACAATCCGGTGTTCGCGATGGCAGATTACTTCGAGCAGGTGAAGACGGTGTATCTCAAATTCAAGGACAATCTGAAGAGCGAGAACCTTACTTTTTCAGACTTTGCTTCCATGATTCCTTTCGCGGTATCCACGCTCGAATTATCTCTTTTTAGCGGATGCGATTTAGTCATGGATGGGCCTTTTCAAGAGCCTGATGAGTTTTTTCTTAGAAAGCAGAGGGAAGCCTTTCAATGCTAATCGGAAATGCTGCTTGAGTTTCAACTAATCATATTTACGGCGTTTTTTTGGACAATGCATAGTTCTCTTATTATTTCGAATAGGTTCGGTTTTATGGAAGGCGATTCGATAAGGTTTAAAAAAGCGATACGCAGACTCGCTCGTGATCACGAAAAGGCCTGCTCATTTCTTTAGAATTTGAAGAAGGTTACCGATTGCTTTTCTCGTTATCATGAAAATCCTCCTTCTTAGGACAAAATATTCAATAATACATATTCTGAGGATTTTGCTCGTTATTATCATGATACTTACTTACAAAAACCTCCAGAGGTCGTATTCAGGTATATTTCGGAATTGCAGTACATTGTCGATTCAATCGATTCCACGGGGATGATGTACCGCAGGGCAACATGTCTAACCATGGATCCGAAGGAGGTCGACATACGTAAATGGATTAAAGAAAGCCGTGAGAAATTCTCTGGGAGAGATTTTGAAGTATTCAAAAAAGAAATCATGTCTTCTACTGAAATATCTGAATTTGATAGGATAAAAGCTTGTAAGAATCTCGATGGTTTTGGCAGTTTTCTTGGTAATCTTAGGGAAAATGTCCACATATGTTGTTATTCAGAGGACTTTTTCTCAGGGTTGAAAAATGGTGAACGTTGGGTAAAAAGTAATTATAACTCTAACTCCCGGTTTTTTTGGAATACGGAATAAGTTTTGAGTGATCTTTTTGACGTCTGGCTATGGTCAAACTAAGATATTAAATAGTTATTCCGTAATACGGAATATATGGGAAGAGAGCCTGACGGCTGGGCCGTAGAATGGCTGCAAAAAATGAGGGAGAAAGGCAGCAGAGGGCTCACCGTTGAGAAGAACGGCGGGAGACATTACGTCTACTGGGCATCCACCAAGTGGATGCCCGAGACCAGGAAGCGCAAGAAGCTGACGGAGTACATAGGCATCCTCGAGCCGCCCGGGAACCTTGTGGTGTCCTCCAGCATAGACGTGGAGCGGATGAATCCGAAGGCCCTAGAAGCGGCGATGATCGATGCTGACAGGTATCGGAAGAGGCAGGAAGAGGTCATGGACTACCGCATCAAGGGCGCGATGGCGGTGTTCAGGAAGGCCTGCTCCGACTTCATCGACAATCTGAGGGAGTGCTTCCCGAGGACGTGCGACGACCTACTCATGCTCGCGATGGCCAGGCTGTCTGGGAGGGGCAGGCTGTGCCAGGCCGGCAGATGGTTCGCGACGCAGGACAATCTGATGTGCTTGAACGCGCACGCAGACCCGGACGCGCTGTCCGGTTCCCTGAGGCTGGCGGGCGGCGCCGTGGACGCCCAGAACAGGTTCTTCGAATCCCTCCGGACCCCCGGGAAGAGCATGGCGGTGGACCTGACGGTATGCTTCAGCAAGGGCCGCGCCTTTCTTGTCAAGAAGGGGTACAACCGCTTCAGGCTGTCCTGCGGACAGTTCAACATCGCGGTCATCTGTGGCTTGGAGGACAAGCTTCCTCAGGCCCTTAAGACCCAGGCCGGCAACGTGAAGGAGGGTTCCATAGTGGGCATGATCGGCGAGATGAACCTCGGCAGGGACTGCATCCTCGTCATGGACAGGGGCTACTTCTCCGCGGAGGTCATGGACGAGCTGCATTCCGCGGGATACGGCTTCGTCATACCGGTAAGGAGGAACTCGCCGCTGTACAATTCCGTCACGATCGACGGGTCCAAAGGGTTCACGTTCAGGGGCGACTCCGTCCTCTATTCCGCCGGCGGAGGGTTCGGGTATAACGCGTACAGGTTCGAGAACCAGAGGCTGAGGAACCAGGAGCTTACGGAGCTGATGGATCGCGGGGCCCCGCACGAGTGCGGCGGGCCCGCTTTCACGGAATGCGGGCAATACGATCTCAGCGGCGACCCGTCGAAGGCCGGCAACCTGATCCTCGTCACCAACCTGAACGAGGACCCGAGGCAGCTTTACACAATGTTCAAGATGAGGTGCTCCGTCGAGGAATGCAATGACTCGGCGAAGAACGTCATGTCGGCGGATAGCACGTACCTGAGGGACAACCTTTCTATCATGGGGTTCAACCTCGTGACATTCATTTCGCTCAGGATGTACATGACCATGGAGACGTGGATCGCCGACAGGGGGATGACGTCCAAATACACGCCACAGGACATCCTGTTCGAGTACAGCTCCATGGTGTCCGTCACCACCCAGAGCAGAGTTATGAACCAGCTGCTGCCCGCGAATGTCAGGAGAATCGAGGAGGATCTGGCCCTCGGCCTATTTCCACTCAGTCGATTGACTTATTCCGTAAAAATCGGGAGTTAGAGTTGAAATGTAATGAAACAGAGTTGTATGAGGTAATTATCTTATATGGTTTGTAATGATTGTTTTTTATGAATCCGTCAACCAAAGCTACGTTCTCTCAAATTTAGGAGAGTCGGTTCGTTTTCGTTGCGATGGTGTTGGTTTTCGCTCTCGCGGCTACCCTTATGCTATCGATGTCAGAAGATTCGGGAGCCGTTTCATCCGGAAAATGCGGAGACAATCTCGCATGGGCCCTTGATGATGAAGGGAACCTGACCATATCAGGGTCTGGACCCATGTATGATTACGACGAGTTCGAAGTAAATCTTCATTTTCCAGGCCTAGTCAAGACGGCGACGATAGAGTACGGGATGACGTACATCGGGTGTTGCGCGTTTGCCGAGTGCTCATCGCTGGAGTCTGTCACCATTCCCGGCTCCGTGACCTCCATCGGACCGGCTGCGTTCTGGAATTGCCAATCGCTGGCCTCCGTCACCATCCCCGATTCCGTGACCTCCATCGGGTCCGAAGCATTTACGTCTTGCATAAGCTTGGAGTCCGTCACCATCCCCGGCTCATTGACTTCTCTTGATGTATACGTGTTTGCCGATTGTCAGTCGCTGGCCTCCGTCGCCATCCCCGATTCGGTCACCTCCATCGGGGATTCTGCGTTCAGCGGCTGCACCTCCCTGGCCTCCGTCGCCATCCCCGATTCCGTGACTTCCATTGGATCCTATGTGTTCAGTCGCTGCACCTCCCTGGCCTCCGTCGCCATCCCTGATTCGGTCACCTCCATCGGAGGATACGCGTTCAGAGACTGCACTTCCCTGGCATCCATAAACATCCCGGGCTCTGTGGCCTCTATCAGAGATAACGCGTTCTACGGGATCAGGTTCCTGGACGAGGGCGGGAAAGATCTCCCTCATACGCCGGAAGGCCTCAGAGGATACGCCTACGAAGGCAGCGGCGGGGTGATGAAGCGCGTGGTAGTTGATTTCACATTCGTTTCTGACGGGCTCCGGTTCAAGCTGGAGCAGCCAGACGCCGAGGTTGTGACTTTGGTCGGCCATTCCGAGCCGATGGCGCATCTGGCGGTCCCCGTTGCGGTATCCTATGAGGGAAGGGATTATACGGTCTCCGTCATAGGCCCCAGGGCATTCTACGGCCTCACCGAACTGGAAACCGTATCCATCCCGGGCTCGGTAACGTCCATCGGAGACTACGCGTTCCAGAACTGCAGGTCCCTATCCTCCGTCGCAATCCCCGATTCCGTGACTTCCATCGGAAGCTATGTGTTCTGCGAATGCACCTCCCTATCCTCCGTCGCAATCCCCGATTCCGTGACTTCCATCGGAAGCTATGTGTTCTGCGAATGCACCTCCCTATCCTCCGTAGACCTCGGGGACTCGGTCACGTCCATCGGAGACTATGCGCTAGCCGGCTGCACCTCCCTCTCCTCTATCTCTATCCCGGAATCGGTAACATCCATCGGGGACCGCGCGTTCGACGCATGCACCTCCCTCTCCTCCGTAGACCTCGGGGACTCGGTCACGTCCATCGGAGACTACGCGTTCCAGAACTGCAGGTCCCTATCCTCCGTCGCAATCCCCGATTCCGTGACTTCCATCGGAATCTATGTGTTCTACGAATGCACCTCCCTCTCCTCCGTCGCAATCCCCGATTCCGTGACTTTCATCGGGCGGGGTGCGTTCTCCTGTTGCACATCCCTGGCCTCCGTCGCAATCCCCGATTCCGTGACTTCCATTGGATGGTACACGTTCCAGAACTGCAGGTCCCTATCCTCCGTCGCAATCCCCGATTCCGTGACTTCCATCGGGGGAGTCGCGTTCTCCGGCTGCACCTCCATGGCATTCATAAACATCCCGGTCTCCGTGAGCACGATAGGGCAAAACGCGTTTTACGGAATCAGGTTCCAGAATGAGTATGGGAATCGTTTGCCTCATACGCCGGAAGGTCTCAGTGGATATGTCTACGAAGGCAGCGGCGGCGTGCTTCAGCGCGTGGTGGACGGCTCCACGTTCGTCTCTGACGGGCTGGTGTTCAAGGTGGACCGGCTCGTCGGCTCGGATGTGATCCTTGTCGGCTATACCAAGCCGATGGCGCTTCTGACGGTTCCCGCGGAAGTATCCTACGGGGGCAAGAACTACACGGTTACCGGCATAGGTCCCAAGGCTTTCTACGGACTCTCAGGGCTGGTCTCCATAGAACTCGGCAATATTTCCGAGATAGGGATGAAGGCATTCGCCCGCTGCAAATCGCTGGAAAGCGTGGTCTTCGGCGGTTCCCTCGTGGAGATAGGGGCGTATGCTTTCTTCGGGTGCGATTCCCTGGCTTCCGCCGAAATCCCGGACTCGGCAACGTCCATAGGGAAGAGCGCGTTCAGCGGATGCACTGCGCTGACCAGAGTGGCCATCCCGGACTCCGTTGCCTCCATCGGGGAGAACGCGTTCCACGGGATAAGGCTCCTGGACGAGAGAGGCAACACGCTCGGCTGCTCGGCGGCCAGCCTGAGCGGATACGCGTACGAGGGGAGCTGCCGCGTGCTCCAGCGCGTGGCGGACGGCATTACGTTCGTCTCCGGCGGGCTGGTGTTCAAGTTGGACTGGTCCGGAGACGAGGACGTGACTCTCGTCGGTTTCTCCGAGCCGGCCTCGCATCTGACGGTCCCGGCTTCTGTGACATACGGAGGGAAGGACTATCCAGTCTATGACATCGGCACCAAGGCTTTCTATGGCGTCGCAGAGCTGGTCTCCGCAGATCTGGGGTGCGTAACTGAGATAGGCATGAAGGCTTTCGCCCGCTGTGCCGCGCTGGAAACCGTCGACTTCGGGGATTCCCTGAGGTCAGTGGGAGGGTACGCGTTCTACGCATGCGATTCCCTGACTTCCGTCATCATCCCGGACTCCGCGGTGTCCATCGGCAGGTGCGCGTTCCCGCTGTGCCAGTCCCTCGCGGAAGTCGTCATCCCCGATTCGGTTGAGACCGTCGGCGATTGCGCGTTCTGGCTGAGCACAAATCTGACCCGTGTAGCTATAGGAAGTTTCGTAAGTTCCATTGGCGACCAGGCGTTCTACGGGATCACATTCTGCGATGAAAGCGGAAAGAGTTTGCCGGCGACCGCAGAGGCTCTTGCCGGTTATCTTTACGTGGGTGCAGGGGACGGGCACCTGTACCGCGCCGCCGCCTGACGGTCGGAAACATGTCTATTAAAATGCTGGTGCAGGCCCTTAGCAGGGTCTGAACCAGCGCCTTTACTGAAGTGGGAATCTGCCCGAAGATTCTCTCAGACCGCGACTCGGAAAAGTCTCATTTCGCTAGCGCCTTTGATGCTGACGGCATCTATGTGCTGCATTCCCTTGTCCTGGAGGGACAGGTTAGGAAAACTTTTGTTCTTGCGGTAACACTCTATGGCAAAGTGCTCGCCAAGGTCGCCGATAACGTTTTTCGAGCGTATGATGCGCCTTTTTCTGAGCTCCGACAGAACTTCGCTGTAAGCTTCTATCAGGCTGTCATCATCGTACTGCTCGAAGTCCACGTTAATCGTCTGGTCATTTGCAGCTGCAGCTATAATCCTGCCGCTTAACGGCGCTCATCCTTGGTCATTCTGTTCTTTTTTCTTCTTTTCAAGTTTCTTCTTGATTTCTGGATCTGTGAATATTGTGTAGTTCTCGTTACATCCTGATAGATGGTATTTCATCAAATCGTATATCGCGTCCAGATGCTTCGCCACTTCGACGCCCATGGGGGTGAGGTCGTAGTAGCCCTTCACGCGCTTGTCCTCGCCCTCTTCGGGATAGATGTCTATGAGACCTGCCACTCCAAGCTCGTCTAAGCGGCGGTTCTTCGTGCTCAGGCTCTTTCCCTCCGTAGACATGAGCATGGTCAGGCTCTGATGGGGGTGATGCAGCAGGTATCTGACCAGATAGATGCTGCAGCTGCGCTCCAGTATCTCCAGATCCTTCATCATGGGTTCTTCCATGGTGGACAATAGTCATTTCATATAATATCATTTTTCACATTTCTTATTTAATATTCAATTTGATAAGTATTATATACCGCTGTGCTGATGCTGAATCAGACCTCGAAAACCGTCGGGGCCGAAACCAATTAAGCAGGTCGTGCCAGGATGCACGGACTTGCGGGAGCTAAAATGCAAAGAAATGGAGTGCATTTGAACCCGGGAGCCGCAGACCGCGGCAACGGCATGGGTGCAAACGCGGGCGCGGATTGTGCCAGCATCCAGGTCGTTTTAGAAAGCAGCGTTAGAGTCGTAATCAGGGAATCGAAAGAAGAAGGCCCGCATCCGGAGCAAAAGAGTGCGTAGGCGGTGACAGAATGGTAAGATACCAGTTTTCCGCCGATGTAAAGGCGTATCTCGAGATGTTGAGGCCGCATACGAAAGAATCAACATTCAAAGACAGAGCAAGAAAGTTGCGTCTAATCTCAAAAAACGTTACTCGTCTCTACGAGGAAGGAAAGATGTCCAGCAACAACGCACGCAGAATAACGTCGGAGGACCTCGTCGCATACGTGGGCTTCAGACGCTCCACGGGAATCAGCGATTCCACGATAAGCAAGGATCTCTGCATCCTCAACCAGCTGTTCCTGTGGCTCGGCAACCGTGCAGTGGAGGAGTTCAGGATGTTCGGAGGGGTGTTCAAGCCTCATGCCTACACCGGAAGAAAGGAGCCAATCTCGAACGAGGTCATCGACCGCGTGATAGACCTCGCCCGCAGGACGGACGACTGGCACATCCTGCGCGGATGCGTGGTCGTGCTCCTGTGCACGAGCTGCGGCCTGCGCTCGCAGGAGGCCCGCCAGCTGTATGCCGATGACGTGTCGTTCATGGACGGCCACATGATCGTCCATGTGGTCCACGTCAAGGGCGAAGGGAGGTACGGCGAGCCCAGGTCCGTCCTGCTGATGGACGGCGTCGAGGACATCGTCCAGCGCTATCTGGACGCCAGGGCGAAGAAGCTCGCCGAGCTCGGCAAGGAATCGAGATCGATGTTCCCTCCGCTGAACAACTCCAACGAGTTCTACACCCAGCAGGGCTTCTGCAGGATGAAGTCCTGTGTGGAGCAGGAGCTGGGCGTCCACTTCCAGCTGAGGGCCGGGCGCAGGGCGTTCGGCCAGAGGCTCCTGGACAGCGGGAACAGGATAGAGGACGTCTCCGTGGCCATGGGCCATTCCTCGACGAAGACCACCGAGGGATACTACGCCAGGAACAGTGAGAATCAGGTGATCAAGAGGATATTGAGGAACCAGACGATCAACCGCAAGTGAAACTCTTTACGGCCCAAACGGTTTGGGCCCGCTCTCGGAGAGAGCCCAAACCGCGTGGGCCAACGCCTTTGGAACGGTCGGAAACCCGGAATCATAGGATTTCAAAATGACGATCTGGACAAGGGGGTGGTGGGCCCTGCCGGGTTCGAACCGGCGACCACTCGGTTATGAGCCGAGCGCTCTACCTGGCTAAGCTAAGAGCCCGATAAATCGCCCTATAAATAGTTCAGATAAATAACTTTGTATAAGCGTCAACCGGACTTCGCGATTCTTTTCATGATGCCCGGCGCATCGGCGGATATGGATCCCGGCATCCGCAGTCCCATCAGGAATCGTGATCGCAGGGGACAAAACCGTCTTTCGAAGGGATATGCGATTGTATAAGCCATGCCATGTAAATGGGGATGTTCATCACCCCAGGCCATTCCATCAGATTTTTGGTGCTGACGATGTAACCCATGTCTATTTTATCGCCATATTTCTTGATGAAGCGGTCCAAAGACTTATGCGGCCGGATGCGGCTGGATTTGACTTCGATGGGCACGATTCTGCCGCTGTCCGCGAGGATGAAGTCCAGCTCTTGCTTGCGGTCCGATTCGTCGCTGTCGAACAGGCAGAAATCCAGATTCCTTCCCGAAGCCACGAGCGTCTGGGCCACTATGTTCTCGAACAGCATCCCCTTGTTCATGGACAGCTCCCCTTTTATGATGGCGCCGAATATTTCGCCGCGGTCCGCGATGTTGGCTTCAAGCATCATCGTCAGGAGGAGCCCTGTATCGACGAAATACATCTTCAGGTTGGATCTGTCTTCGAACTGGCGGACCGCCGGATCGGGATTGACGCAGGAATAGCAGGGATTAACCATTCTGGATCCGCAGAGCCATGATATCCGCTTCGAATAGCGCTCTGTTTTCGTTCCTTCCCTGACCATCCCGGGGGAGAACGTTTTGCTGGTTCTGTTCAGCATAGAGGGTATGCTGCCGAACAGCTCCGCCAGAATCCTGTCGTTCTCTCTCCGGATGTCATTGCGATACAGATCCACTATGAGTTTCTTCGCTTTCTCGACTTCCTGGAAGCTGTTGGTCTCTATCAGCGCGGATACGGATTGGGGCATCCCGCCCGTTATCATGTATGTGCGGAACGTTTCCATGAGATCGGCATGGAGGGATTCGTCCATCGGTTCCCTGTTATGGAAGGCCTCTTCGATAAGGTCAAGCTGGGAATCCTTTCCGCAAGCCCGCATGAATTCTTCGAAGTCCATGGGGTTCATGGGCACGGTCATGACCTCCGAGGGCAAGATTGCTTTCGAATGCATTTTCAGCGTGATCAGCGATCCTGTCTCCAGTATCGGATATTTCCCGTATTCCATGAGGTATTTCACAAGCTGATGCGCGCGCGGGAATTCCTGCACCTCATCGAAGATTATCAGGCTTTCACGGTCGTACAGGCGGACATTATAATATCCGGAAAGGAGGCGGAACAGACGGCCGGGGTCGTCCGAGAACTTATTGAACATATTTTTCACGGTGTCCGACGCTTCCATGAAATCGATCAGCATATATGATCTGAATTCTTTTGCAGCGAATTCTTTCGCGACGGTGCTTTTTCCGACCCTTCTCACGCCCTCGATCAGAATGGCGTATCTGCCGGAGTCCTCTTTTTTCCATCTGACCAAGGCATCGTAGATTTTTCTTTTGAACATGCGTTTCGGAAGGGCGCTTATCTTCGGCGCAATCTGCTGGTTTGTTTAAAAAGACTTACCTATGCAATTTATTGAAACCCATGTTTTGCCCCCTATGCAATTTATCGGCCGAAAAATCTGATCTGATGGCAGCCCCAGAGGATGGGCCATCGGCCTTTCGTGGTGATCTCCAGCTCTATGCTGAAGAACCCGCCGCTCAGCTGGTATGGCAGGC